>CETZ01264357.1_pt1 | contig 14929 bp, 8 predicted proteins | sample 531441 | NCBI WGS metagenome assembly CETZ01 (sample SAMEA2623098, study PRJEB7988) | marine metagenome | isolation source: saline water (ENVO:00002010), including | reverse complement strand
ACTATGACCACACCCGTTCTCAATACCGTTCTCGTTCGCTGCTCGCACACCTATCAGGATGAACTGACCGTTGGCGATACCAAGCTGCTTTTGGACACGACTTTTCGCCCAGAATGGCATCGCAAGATTTCAGCGGAAGTGGTGGCCGTTCCTAGAAAGCTGAACACCCGGCACACCGCTTACCGTGGATTGAAACTAGGTGAGATCAAAGCAGGTGATACGATCTACTTCCACTACTTCGGGCTGACCAAAGAGAATCGTTTGGACACTGAGGACCAGGACCTTTACGCCATTCCTTACCATGAGATCTTTTGCAAGGTGAGAGAGGGAGTGATCTCGGCTCTGAACGGTTGGGCACTGGTCGAACCGGTGGAGGTCAAAAGTGGCTCGGCATGGATCGGAACGGATTCTGAAAAGATCAGCACACAGGAGGGCATTTTGCGCTTCATAGGCCATCCGAAAACGGATCAACCGGCTTTGAATGTTCAGGCTGGTGACCGGGTGGTTTTTTCGAAAAACGCGGATTTCATTAACACCATCGAGGACAAAGACTACTTCATTATGCAACAGGAAGATTTATTGGCTACACAACCCCAAAAAGCCAACGAGATTGAATCAGACTATGCCGGGCCACGGCATTACTACGAGACTTCACCTTTCTACCTAAGCCCCGATCACGACTAAGATTGAAAGTACTAGCGCTTGACGTAGCTACTAAAACGGGCTGGTGCCTCTCTCCCACCGAGCATGGGGTGTGGGACCTGAAGACCCAAAGGGACGAGAGTGGAGGTATGAAGCTCATCCGTTTCAAGGCCAAGCTGAATGAAATCCATTCAATCGTTAGGCTGGATATGGTGGTGTTTGAACGGACCTCCGGTCGTCACAAAGCAGCCCTGATCCATCAATCGGAACTGCATGGGGTCTTGAAAAACTGGTGTGATGAAAATGGTATTCAGTACCGCAGCTACAGTGCTTCGGAGATTAAGAAATTTGCCACAGGCAATGGCAGGGCCTCAAAAGACTTAATGATGGCTACCTGCAAGGACAGGTATGATATTGCTCCCATTGATGATAATGAAGCGGATGCGGTGCATTTGTGGTACCTAAACTCCAAACACCTAATATGAGGGGAAGAAAGGTTACTGACCCTTAAAAGTAATTACATCCTCTCTGATCAGATAGGCCTCCGATGAAAGATAATCAACTTTACGATCTAAAAGCCACAGATAATCATTTAGTAAAATCGGGTCTTTTACTAACTCTGCTAAATGCTCCTTATATAAGTGTTCAATAATTCTGTCACCTCCTGGAAGTCTCAGCATGAGTTGTTCACCGGGATTAGCTTTAAGAATTTCAACAAGGTAACTAAGGAAACCAGGAAGTAAACCTGAACCAACGGTTGATAATAGGCTAATTAAATAACCAGCAATTGTAGAATCCCTATGATTAACTACAATCTTAATAAACTCATTCCTATGCCTCAATAGGGTGAAGAACGACTTTGTGATAGGTTTATCGTTTCCATCATATTGCAAAAATCGAGCATTAAAGAAGAGAACCGATAGCAAATCTTTTCTCCCTGCTTTGACAACACCATCCAAGTAGTTCCAAAGCCTCCAGAAATTAGTCTCCCTAAGTTTGAACTCAGGAGTATCCCCTTTCCTTACTTCAGCATCTGCCACTTTATATATCACCATGTCAAGAACACTCCTTAAAAACCCTAAATAGTCCTTTTCATGTTTTGATTCTGCGCCCTCACACTTGAAGGATTGCAAGAGGACATCAAAAATTAAGGAGGACTTCTCAAAGGGTAACACGAACATTAGATCAGCAAAATATTCCTCTAGCTCTACTCTATCAACTGAAGTTATCTGCCGATCTTCAGGCTTTTGGTTATACGAATAGTTTTCCTTTTTCTTTAAGTCCTGAGCCAACCAGGGAATAAAAGACCTGAGATATTCGAGATATATTGGATCATCGGACTCATAGGGAATCATAGTCACCGTTCGAACTATTAAATAACCGGCCAGCTTTTCAAAATCAACGGTTCCCAGCGCTTTACCGGCATAATATATCTCTACTAATTTCTCAATGGATTCAACTGCTTTCTTTTGTGCCTCTCCTTCTTTTAATGAGGCCAAAACTCGCCAGGGATAGGTCTTTCGAAATTCCGAAAAACCAATAAATCCCTTCCAGATAGTCATTACATGTTCCGGGTGTGTCCTGTAAAGGGACTTGCGTATATGCTTAATTACAGGTTGGAGTTCATGATCATGTTGTAGTGATCCTACCAAATAGATAATTAACTGGATAACCTCTTTATTATCCTTATCATCTTCGGCAATTTCAAAAAGTAAATAAAACGATTCTAAGGCAACGTCTTTATCACCCAAGCTAAGTTCCTCGCTCATACCTGAACCGTAGCCCGTATTATTTTTTATCACATCAACAATGGCTCTTCCTAAAATATCAACACACCACTGAACCCATTCTCTTTGAAGCTGATCCCGAAGATCCCTCAATCCTACAACCGCAAGAGTCACTGGAAGGTCAAAGAGATAACTCAATTCGTTGCTTTGTGAATAAGCCTTGTGGAATTTGAGCCATACCTCCAATTCCATACTAATTTTCCCTTCGTAGGCTCGTTGGATTTGTTCAGAACTGGACATTCTTTCAATATCCATATCAAACTTAGAACCTTCAGATTCTACAAATTCTTTGACCTCTTCCTTGTAAACTGGTTTAATCTCATAGCCCTTCAACTCTTCATTATAATCACCTAAATCGGAATAGTTTCGCCTATCCATATCCGTCAACATTTTGGCCCAAACCATATCTCCGTCTGCTTCTGATTTTAATTGATCAAGAATTCCAAAGATTTCTTTGTTTAGGGTTCCAAACTTGAATTGATGGTGGAGAATAAATCCGGCCAGGCCAGGAAAATATTTTCTGCGATGGGGTAGGTTATTAGATTCTATCTTCTCCTGCCTGCGATAATCCTCTCTATCATAAACTGATCGGTTCCTACGGTCCTCTATTATCCGACTCACGTCCCACCTGTAAAATTCTCTGACCGTTAAAAGGGGTAGTATTTCTACACCTAACTTTTGCGGGTATGCCATAGCCACACTTGATAGCACTCCCGTAGTAAAAACGTTATTGCTCCGCTCTAGGATGTAGCTGAAAAAATGCTTCAGATTTTGTAAACTATTTTCACCATCGAATGAAGCTAAAAACAACAAATACTTTTCAAGACTCATTAATATGGATACAATCCCATTGTGAATTACCCCAATACCCCGATACGTACTCCACAACTCTGAAGCCCCCCATTGGGTTATCGTCCTACCATCATTAAGCTTCAGATGGATTTTTTCAAGTGTTAACTTATCCCGGCAATTGGCATTTATATAAAAATCCACGCAATAGTTCAAAAATTCAATTACAAACGGAATTGCCTTGGTGGGATGAGTATAAAGCAGGTTCAAAACAGGTGCTTGATATACTCCTGGAGGAAAAAATCTATTTTCACCTGTAATACCCCAACACTTCTTATGATCCAGCCCATGATCTTCTATAATGGATGAAAGACGGTCTGCATGAAATTCCTTTTCAGGCACTTTTAACTTCCATTCCTTCCAAGCTACCTGGATGACCAAATCCGGCAACTCCCTGCATAATCCAATAGAATTTTCGTGCGACAGACATTGTCTGATAACCCCTTTATATAATTTCTCTGATCTTTTATATCCGTCTGCCTCAATGGCTGTATAGGCGCGCTCGAACAGTAGGATTATTTCGTCCTGAGAGATGTGTGCCAGGTCAAATAATATGCTCGTTAGACTCTCGAAAACATCTGCCGCCCGGTTATTGTCATACCAATAGTTATCTTCTTCTTCAATCTGACGGATATAACGCAACACAATATCCCTGACATAACCACTTTCAGGTCCTTCATAGCCAGGATTCTGAAGAAGCAAATTGCTCCAATCCTGAATCAATAGACGCACAACCGTTCTTAGCGCATCGAAATCAGCAAGGTGAGCGTGAATAAATGCCAACATTTCCAACCAGCCTGATCCAACCGGTACAAGAATGTTGAGGTTTTTGTCTGACCCCCTTTCCTTACAAGCTGTTCGTATTAAGTGGATACATCGTACAAGCTCCTTGTGTTCATCTTTAACCAGCACGTCACTGAATTCCACGAAAAACTGATGACAGTCCTCCGATCTGAATATAGCTATTAGAAGTTCATCAGCCCAGTAATTCTCTATTTCATTAGTGCTCAATGAATCCTTAACCAAATTGTAGATTACTGAGTTATTATCCAAGAGCTCAGCTTCCACCCATAATCTGAAAGCCCTTCGAATAGCAGGTTCAGTACCCAGCTTAGCGAAAAACTCAACCGTCCGTGGATACTCTGAAAGGATTCTCTCCACGTACCTTATCAATGCCCAATCTTCAAGAATATCATGGGTTGGAGCGTATTGCCTTGACGTTTTATCTGTATGGATGATCCCATCTGCCACCAACTCGCTTAAAGCTTCCTCATCCACCCCCGATGGTTTAACAAATAACCGTAGCGCTTTCGCCCTGGAGACTGCCACTTCCATAAAGGCATCCTCTCGTTTTGCTGGCAGGCCTTTTGCCACTTTGGTATAGTAGTCCTTAACTAAGGAATCCCATAGGAACTGATTAAACTCCTTACGAGTGATATTCTCGATATCCTGAGTAGAGCCATTAACAGCTGATAATGCTAAGGACATATAGGCCGGACTTTCTAAAAGGTTTCTGATATTTCTATTTGTGGTAAAAGCTCTTAACTGGGGAAATTTATCGACAATGCTATTTATTTCTGTAGTACTTAATACAGGTATATCAATAATGCTGAAATCACCCACCAGAAATTTAAATCTTCTTATTATTAGATCAACAGCGTAACTTCTGGTAGTAGCAATAATCTTAATGTCGGGATAGTTTTTAATGAAGGATAAAAGTTGTTCAAATGCCTCTTCCCGTCCCCCTTCCAGAAGCTTTTCTGCACTATCAATCACAATGATCTTTTCAGAGTTTAGCGAGAACAATGCAAAAACTTCCTTCAAGCTTATGCTTACCCCTAATTCCTTAAAAACATGAGCAAGATGTGTCACGTTGAATTGATCTGCCCGAAAGACCAGTGTCCCTGCCTTCTCCAGTGTTGTACTTAGTATTTCCTTAACAATAGCACTCTTACCCGCCCCTGGACGACCAGTAACGATAGTCAATTGTGATTCACCAACGGCCTCAACTATGGTATCGCGCACAGTACTTCTATCAATGTGTATTCCTCCTATAGTGTCCTCGATATGCCCCAGTATTGTTCGACTATCCTCCTCAAGTTTCTTTAAATCTTCAAAATGTGGGGCGACCCTAGACGGATCAAAAAATAAGAATAACTCATGTTGTCGGATACTTTCTTTTGTAACACTGCCGCCATTCATATCAAGGCTAGAGGCATAATCATAGATCGAACTCAGAATGCCAGTCTCACTTTCGTTAGTAACACGATTTTTAGAAAGATGGACCAGGTTCAGAAAATGTGTCCTATCAACACTTGTCTCATGTAAAAAGTCATATTCCAACAAATCCAGACACCGCAAGAAGGACCATATTTGTTCATCACTTACATCCTTATCGGAATTCGCCTTCTTGACTACTTCCCGAAATAAATCTAGCCTTTTAGACTTTACCTGAACTCTCTCTACTTCGAGTATGAAATCTTCATACGTATTGTGTGCTCTGGCCCAATCAAAAAGAACCTTAACGTGATTGTGTTCATCAGCTGTTATGTGCTCCTTGATAATTAATAAACTATCATTGTCCTTATCGAACCTTTGAGGGCTATTATAATCCACCCAAAAGGCTTTGATTACCTCTTGGAATTTTTCATTCTTTAACGCTAGTGATTGAGTTATTTTACACTGAATCAACAAGCGGTGTGTTGCACGGTCTGATTGGGCTACAACTAAAAGATCATCAGTTTCATAGCCCCTATTAGTCGTTTGAAAGGCGATTTCTGAAATCCTATTCTCAGGTATACCCGGTACCGATCCATCTACCAACAAGGTTGTTAAAAAAGCCGTAGCAACCCATTGTTCAAAATTGGTTCCTTTTCCCCCTTTTTGTGAGACACTTCCTTTTTCGGACATTTTGAAATAAGTTTATAGCTAATAGGGCTAAAGTAATGAGCTTTAAATTTAAGACTTGTTATTACGGCATTATCATGAATCATTTATTTTCCTCAAAATAAGATCCCACTATTAATGGCCCTCACTATTTTAATAACCTACAAATTATTGACAATCAAAATGATGATACATACCCCTCTGACTTTAAACTAGAAGAAATTGATGAGCGCATTATCAATGAAGGTATTGTTTTGGGAGTGTATACTGGACAACAATCTGACAAAATTAACTCATGAATTTGGCTGGCAATAACCAATTGGCATAACGCTTTTATAAAGCTATTGTCTATTTTTGGAATTAGTGTATCAAAACAACTCAGGAATTCGATAAGGTAATAAGACAACATACCTTGAAAAGATGATTTCCTCCAAATATTCTGTATCAGAGGTAGCCAAACTATTTGAAGTAGACAGGCAAACCATTAAAACATGGGTTTTTCACTTTTCAGATTACCTGAGCAACAGTGCCAATCCTGAAAAAGGATCGCCACGTAAATTCCTGATAGAGGATATCCGGGTTATGGCTTACATTTCAATCTATTGGGAAGAGGAGCCGGATATGGAAAGCATAAAGATAGGACTCAACACCAGGGGACATTACGAATCCATTGATATTGAAAATTTTATAAATTCTATAACCCCAGTATTAAGAGAGATGCCGGATAACATCGATGACACCTGGAGGGGTGTGGTATTTGGTGGGGAGTATAGCCTGACAGATTTGTTCAACACAGCCGAATCGTTCAAGTTGGCTGGTGACAGGTTAGTGGAAATCGCCCATGTAAATTACGAAGATCGCGAGTTGTTTCAACCTGCAATTTATAGTTACCGGCACGCTACCGAATTATACATCAAGGCCATCACAGATGAAGAAGAATTTACGCACGATCTGATCAGCCTTATGAATAAACTGAAGGAGGTTCTTAAGGAGGAGCACAATGCCCTTACAACCCTGTGGCTGGAAAACCTGGTTCAGGCTTTTCATGATTCTGATCCTACAGGAACAGCTTTCCGTTATGGGGTTACCTTTCCCAAAGAAGAGATTTACATAGATATGCATCATTTAAAGACCTTAATGGATTGGCTATCACAAGCTTCTAAGCGAATAATGATCAAACAGTTTGAAGGATAAGGAAAGCTACCATGAAAAAAGATTATCCACCTTGTATCAAACTAGCGAGGAAGAGTAAATAGAATTGGAGAAGAATATTCCTTTCATCTTGTGCTGATAATTTTGAAGTTTATCTTTCTGATTTGCATTATGAGATTTACCTGGCCAAATCACAGACTTTAAAGATCAGTGTAAAAGAGGTATTATGTTGTTAGGCAAGAAAAAAGCTAAGCAAATTACAGAGGGGGAGTAAAAAGGGATTTCTTGAGAACAAACAAAGCAAAGGATTGAACGTAATTGATGAATATGAAGTAGTCAGGATAGGTGGCATCCTACAAATTCGGCACCTTTATTCTCATATGAACGGTATTATTGACGACAAGTTTATGTCCTTTTTTAGAACCGGTTATACTTTAAATGAAGAACATCGAATGTCCATAAATGAGGTTCTGAATAAACAGGAACCTATATCTCCAACAGTATATAAGATTGACTTGGCCTCCCTTAATACATATGAACTGGCCACTATTTGAGTGTAGATCAAAATCATTCTGAGTCAAATGTCAATTACCTCATTAGACAGAGTTTAATTTACTATCCGGTCTATGTAAGTTTGTGGAATCCTTTCCTGCTCCAATCTAAGATTCTCCTTTTGCAAATATTGATATAACTCATATTCTTCTGCCTGAAGCCCCGGCAGATTTTCTGCTTTACAGGGGGTTCCCGCTACTATAAAATCTTTGAATTGCTCCAGAACTTTTCTTCCCATCAAAAAACTTTGGGTTTGTGGATAGTAGCCTCGTAACTGTGAAAGCATCTGAAAACCCTGAGCATCCAGATCACTCCAATAATAAATTTCTTTGTCTTTGAGCCAAGGCACCCATTTTAGATTTTCAATGGCAAACCCGCCGCCCCAAATGCAAATCGCACTTTTGACTTTCGGAAAAGTGAGATAGTTCATCTTGTTCTCCACAATAATCACCTTTTCACAATTCAATGGGTTATTACCAAATTGTTCCAAAGGAACACCCAGGTCATCATAGGGAATACCGCTTTGAATGGTGGCATCTAAAAATCGGTAACGGATGAGCGGTTGGTTGTACTTAAGATGATATCGCTTTTCAAACTCAGTTGCTTCCCGGTTGATAAGCCAGGGAATGAGCGTGTCTAAAAGACTTTTCAATATCTTTTTGTGTCCTTCAATGAACTTGGTATGGACCGATATGGGTAGTTCCCGGATATAATAAATATCGGGTTTAAACTCATGCAGGAACCATTGACAAACCTTGATTAGGCTTTCCCATTGCTGGTGATATTGAACTATCATCATCACATTCTTTTCCAACCATCGAGAAGGTAATTGAGGTAAGTTTTTCTGGATCAGGGAATAATCCTGCTCAAAACGAACATATTCTTTCTGCTTGCCAATGAATTTTAAATAATCCTCTTTGGTCTCAAACACGATGCTGTCAGGCATATCCTGGCTGCCGTGCCTGCGTGTATTCACCGTTTTGGATACTACAGTGTAGCCATACCCAATGCGATCTTTGGAACCGGCCATTACTTGCGCTATTTCCTGGCGCATTACTGTAAAGTCGGATGAGAGCCTTTTATTAGAGCGTATGGTAAGGGGAAAGATAGTTTCTCCGGTAACATTGGTCTGTAAGACTTGCCGGTACAGGCGTTCGGCCTTTTTGCGTATCTCTTCAACTGTGATCATGAGATTCTAAGTATTTCTCCCTGTCTTCTTGCAGTTGTTTAATAGGCATATCGTACACTACGGAGTGGCGGTTTTCGATGCGTTGAACGAAATGAACACGGGCAATATAAGGTTCTACTATGGCCACTTCTTCAGCCTTAGCAGGCGAAACGATGATCACCTGTAGGTGTAACTGTTTGCACAATTTCATTAAGTAGTCAGCCTTTTCATCATCTTGTTTGCTAAAGGCTTCATCTACACAAATGAGACGGAAGGAATTAGTGTTCAAGCCTTCTTTGTGAATGCCAAACTGGTGAGCAATGGCCGACCCTAGGATAGTATAGGTGAGTTGTGCTCCTTCACCTCCTGATAACTTAGCCGTTCCGGTGTAAACCCTGAATACTCTGTCGGGTTCTTCTCGGTAGTGTTCTACTGCTTTAAAACGCAGCCAGTTTCTGACGTCCAATACTTCTTTGCGGGTATTTTCCTCAGCGGTTAGCTGATCCAGTAAACTTTTGATTTTCCGAAAACTTTCTTCCAGGATATCATCATTCTTGGTCCGTTCCAACTCGCCTATATTAGGCTTCCAGTCCTGTAGTTTACTCTTGAAGTCTTTGACTTTTGGAGAGTAGTCTTTATCTACTTTTAATTTGATAAAGGTTTGGGGAACGTTTCTGAAGTCGATCTTCGCCAAAGAAGCATTGAGGGTATCAATGTCGTTCTCGATATCATCTTCCTGTTTTTGGAGCCAGGCCTGGAAATCAGCCATCTTGGTGATCATTTCCTCGTTGAGGTATTTCTTGAACTGTTGTTTGTATCCTGCCAATTCTTCACCTTCAATTCGCTCTAACAACACTATATATTCTTCAATGAACTCCACCTCATCACTGAGTCGGTGGGTGTCTGCCATCCAGTCTTCAAACTGATCGCTAATCACCGTACCTGGATTTTTGAAGGTGCGCATCAGGCTTGCCGCCTTATTAGAAGTGCTGTTTATCTGACCTTTAATATGATCTACTTTTCTTCCGATATCAGACACTACTTGTTGTTGATACCGAGCAATGGTGTCAATATCCCATTCCTGGCTTTGAATGTAAGTTTCCTCAAAGCGAATAAGTTGGTCTTTCAGGGATAAACTGGCGTATCTATCAATAATCTCTTGAGCCTCTCTCAGCTTTTGTTGCTTTTGGCTGATCTCACCCTTGATTCTGCTCGATTCATCTTTTTGGTCATCCAGGTTTTTTCGCATTCGTTTGAGTTGATCGACTAATGCATCACGTTGTTTCTTCAAGGTATTGACCCGGTCGTTGGTTTTTTCTAGCTCATTGATTCTCTGCTGGTTTTGCTGGATCAGGGCAGAAACAGACCACCAGTCAATTTTCTTAAAGGTTTTGTATTCAGTAAAGCGAGCTAGGTCGTCTTGTATGTCACGAGTACGATTTTGCTGTTTTTCCAATGCCTTTATACCTTGGTTAATAGTTTTAAGGTGTGAATCTAAAGTTTCGGCTTCCTCCTTTAGCGCAGCTATTTTCTCCTTGTTATCCCAGCCTAATACATATTGTTGAGGGTTTTTAATGTGAGGGCGATCATCCTTTTCGTGGCGCGAAACATTTTTGATCAAACCCTGTGTGGTCAGTGCTTTAGGAGCCATTCTGAACGCTTCAAGGTCATTGGTACACAGATAGTCATATTTACCATAGACCTCTTGTTTTACCCAGTCAGTGTATTGAGCATTTTTGAACTCCAGTTTGTAGGGTAAAATGCTTTCATCAATTTGCTGAAAAATGAGAGGCTTTACTTCTTTCAGGTCGACTTTGTGATAAATAACCCGACCTTTCAGATCGTTAGCATTTACATAACGGTTGACTTGTTGGTAATAAAGGGTAGGCACTATCAGGCGCAGGGCAAAATTGTGGAGTAAGCGCTCAATGGCGGGTTCCCATTCCCTGGAATCTTCTTGCACCTTAATAAGCTCTCCAACAAAGGGAATATCTTCTTCCGAAGCGCCTAGGTGTTTAATGATCTCATTCCTGATTCGGGCCTGATGAGCCGGGATGTTGTTTCGCTGAGAACGCAGTGCATTCAGTTCATTGGTAACATTGTTGAATTCCTTTTGAATGCCATCTTCCTTAATAACCTGAACTCTGAGCTTCTGCTCGGTTTCTTTAAGCGTAGTTTGCGCTTCTTTTTTTCTTGTAAAGGCTAATTGTCTTTGCTGGTCAAAGTTTTCAATGGATTGGGGGCTTTCGTTAAGTTCCAGTTTCCGGGCTAGCTTATTATAAGCTTTTAACTCACTTTCCCTGTCTTTTTTATCTGTATTGTGGCGCTTGTTTTCTTTCTCTAGGTTTTCGATCTGACGCCCCACTTCATCACTCTTAATGTCAACTTCTAGATCAGTTCGCTTTTGGTCGGTTAGTTCTATATCCTCTTCCATTACTTTGATCTTGGCAGAGATGGTTTCCACATTCTGTGATCTTTCCGTTATGAAGGTGTCAATGAGTTGTATGGCCTTAGTGGCGAACCAAAAAGGTGCAGTACTCATGTGGTTTTCCTCTTTTTCCAGGTCTGCTTTTAACTGATTAAGCACTAAATATTTCTCACGTACAGGCTGAAGCAACTCTATTTGCCTATGGGCCTTTTCAATCGCCTTATGAGCATCACTAAGAGTTTTGAAATGAGTTTTGATCTTTTGGAATTCGCTTTCTGCATCACTTTCCTCCAGCATTTGGGTACGTACAAAAGCGTTAAGGTCGCCTAATACTTTAAGTCCTATGGTTTGACTGAATAGTGTATGTGCCTTTGGAGTAAGCATACCAAATACGTTTCGCATAATTCGCCCGTATTCCCCAGGGGCATCCGTAAAATGGATCGCGTTTTTGTTGCCTTGGGTCGTATATTTTTGCTTAAGTCGTTTTTTCCACTGTCCACTATTGTCGAAAGGAGAAAAGTCCTGTGCGATAGATAACTGCTTGTAGGCTAACACAAAGGTGCGTTTTAGTTCACTTCCAGAAAACCACCGGGCCTGGGCAAGGGTAACGTATTGGTTTTCGCTTTTGAAAACGGCCAGTAGTATGGATTGTGCTTTGGATTTATCGGGTCGGAGTTTCTCAAATTCACGGGTATCGGTCTCGGCATTTTCAGACTCTCCATATTCGCCCAATACATAGGTTTCTTCAGTGCGCTCTCCTTTTGAACCAGCCGTTTGATTGTAAAAGCGCATGCGCTTTTCGGGAACCAACAGGGTTAACAATCCGTCCACCAAAGTGGTTTTACCAGAACCGTTCCCTCCGGTAAGCAAGGAGGTTTCGCACTGGGGATGGATGCTCCATACTTCCTGATCAAAAGTACCCCAGTTCAAAACCTCATAGGTATGCAGCCGGTAACCGGATTCGCTGGGTTTGGTGCTAAAGAGACTCAGACTCATCTTCTAATTGTTGTTTAAAGTAGGTCAGTTCATCTAAAGTCACTCTGGCTTTGATAATTCGCTTCACTTCGTAGCGGTCTTCGTCAGGGTTGGCCGGGTCATTGTGAACAAGTTTGAGAAAGTCCATACTTACACAAGATTCAATATGCCTTTTCAGGTCGCGAATAAATTTGACTTCATTAGCTCTGTCTTTAAAAAACAACTCCAGGCGTTCCCGGAATTCCCGGATCGTTATATACAGGTTGGCTGTTTCCATATCGTTGGCTTCAAATTCATGCAGCCAATCTCTAAGAAAAACACATACCAGGGTCAGTTCATAGGTAAGGGGTATTCTCCGTATCAGTCCTATAGTTGTACCCGTATCATCCAGCGGTTTTTGTTTTAAGTAGGCATAACCATCTCTTTTGTCTACCACCAAATCCAGTGCTATTTTTTCAAAATACTGGATCAGGGGTACTTGGTATTGAATTACCTCATTCCACAGATCAGTTTGATCTTCAAAAACAGCTCCCTGTAAAAGCTTGATCGCGACTTTGGCATAGGGGGCAATATTGGGGTCTTGGTATTCCATACTGATCTATCGCGAAAAGATGATTTGGGGTAATTCCAGGTACTTACCTTCCTTTTTATTGAAGCTGATCGTTTCCGTAAGTTGATCATTGATGAAGAACTTGTCGGATCTATTGACCAGGTCCACATAAGCCAATAATTCAGCTAATCCCTTGTCAATCCCTTTGGACTCTATCACTTCTTTTAAGGATACCTGGCTTTTTTGTTGAAGCAACTCCCTTATGTTAGCCAGTAGTTGTTGTTTGTCAATCAGGTTGGGATTATAAATCCGTTGGATATCTTCAAGCTCTGAAAATAACATTGAGCCTTGTTGAAACTCTGAGGTGTAAGTCTTATCAGCCGATTTTTCTCCCAGTTTTCGTTCCATAGGTATTGAAATATCGGGCTCAGCTTCGAGTTCCAGGTAAATTGTCTTGTCGTGTGGTTTTTCACTGTGTCTCAGTGCCAATTGACGAATTCCAGCCATGAGTTCCCGAAACTTTCGGGATTCGAGTTGGTCTTTTGCTACGATCTCACGACTTAGTTTCTCCGCAAGGGTTCCGTTTTTATCTAATACTTTGCGGGCAGCCATGTGCAAAAGGTTTTTCAATTTTCGCAGCGACTTTGAACTCACTTCAATTTCCCGGTCTTCCATAACCTCGTAAACCTCTTTGGTAAGTTGACGCAGTTCTTCCTGGCCGGCATCATCTAATAAGAAGTTCCAGAAGGCATAAAAACTTTTGCCCTGGTCAGTTTTTTTAAGTTCGTAGAGCGAATCGAAGGTTTCGGCCAGGAGTCTTCCCTTAGTCAGGTCTTGCTGTTGTTGTTTCTCATAGATTTTGCGTGTAATACTTTTAAAATTGTCTTCTACCTCGTTAAAGTCACCAATCAACTCGTTGGCCAGACGATTTACTTCTTCATAGCGTGACTTGATCTGGTAGTCTTCATAAGTACTGACAAATCCTTCGATTTTGATCTTTCTGATCTCTTCCTCTAAAGCCTGTTTTCTTTTTTCCAGCTCTATTAGTCTTTTCTCTTTGTCTGGATTGGCATTTTCTACCAGATCACGCAGTTTGTGAAAGATGTCCCTGAATTTGGATTCTGTACCTACAAACTCCTTTTCGCGCAACAGTTCAAATACCTGAAAGACTTTTTCAGTGTGAGGGGAAAGTAACACGATGGGTTCTTTGGCATCATCGTCCATGATATTGCGTAAATAATGAGCCTCAATCCATTGATCTATGTAGTACTTGGCCTTCTCATCTGCTTCAGGGATCAACAAGCCGGTTTCTATATCTTCATCACTTGCGTATTCTATCTCTTCGATATAATCACTGAGTTTTTGAACCAAATGTCGGTGGGGTATACTGATCTGATCATTGAGTTTATATTCCCTATAAAGAAAGGTAATGATGAACGGTAGGTTCCTCGCTCTAAGCAATTTTAAGGAGGAAGCTTTTTCTATAAAAGACTGTGCCTTTATTATGGAGCTTAGTGATTCTATCATTATAGTTTAAAACTATAGAAGCCGATGAACCCATAAGGATAATGGCTTTGTTCCACATCAAAACTGAGTATTACTTTATTCAAGCTCCAGTAATCAGATTGCTCAAAACTGAAAGATGGCGTCATTGTTCCTTGATTCATTCTATCGGTAATTCAAAATACACATTAATTTCACAAATCTTGAAAATATATAACCTTATAGTGTATCTTTTTCAAGATAATAGATGGGAAGTGCTTTGTAAATATTCAGAATCTATGATCTGTTGTATCTGTTATGTCAAGCTAAAGCCTAAAGAAATAGAGGGGTTTTTTACCGGCTATTATTTATAACAATATTTAAACAACTCCATTCTTTCCGTTTCAATAGTTTGAATTTTGTATTATTGATATTAGTATAGATAACTCCGAATTATG
>CETZ01125660.1_pt1 | contig 14990 bp, 17 predicted proteins | sample 531441 | NCBI WGS metagenome assembly CETZ01 (sample SAMEA2623098, study PRJEB7988) | marine metagenome | isolation source: saline water (ENVO:00002010), including | reverse complement strand
ACCCTTGTGCCGCATGTGCATCAACTGGAAGATCCGGCCACAGGGTCATCCCATGCCGCCCTGGCTCCCTTTTGGAGTAAACGGCTGAATAAAAATGAACTTATTGCCCACCAGCTCAGCTCCAGAAAGGGTCTTTTCAATTGTGTATACCATGAAAACCGCGTAGAGCTTAGCGGGCATTATTCGGTATTAGCCGAAGGCAACTTTTTCTACCAGGAATAACCCTCCCTCTTACGATTATATTTCCTATCTTAGAGGGAATCAAACCTTTAAATATGAAACCCTGCTCTTCCCTTGGCCCTATTGGCGCCCATTATTCCTGTTTTTTTACCCTACAGCATTAACCTATTCGGATAAAAGTTATCCGTGTTTAATCTCAATTTATATGTCATGAAAAAGATCATGCTACTCACTTTATTCTGCACTGCCCTGTCCTTTGTGGCCAAGGCCCAACCAGCCGGGCTTAATGTTTACAACAAAACCCGATGTTACATTGAAGTAACCGCCTGGGCTTACAACTCTGTTTGCGATGATAAATGTCCTTCTACCACAGTATGTTTACCTCCGGGAGGAGGATATACCCTGCTTGCTCCCTGTGGAAGACCCAACTGGCAGTGGGAGTTTGTAGCCGTAAAACCGGTAAAAGAAGACTGTACGGATTGTGGCTTACCCCAAACACCTGTGGGAGCGCCCGGAGCTATTTGTAAAAGTTACCCAACTCGTGTATCGTCTATAGATCATTGCAATTGTGCTCCTTTTACTGCAGGATTTGTCAATAGCAATACGTTGGTAATGCACTAACGGAATTTCTATATTCCATACAGATTTTAAATAAAGCCGGCCATCAGGCCGGCTTTATTTAAAACTTATAGACCTTTCTTATACGTTCTCTTTAATTTGTGATAATTCAGCCGGATGAAAGTACCTGTCTTAACGTACTTTTGCAGCGCATGTCGCAAAAATCACCCCTCGCCAAAAAGCAAAAGAATATTCTCATACTAACCCTTGGCTTTATTGCCGCCCTGGGTCCTTTTTCTATTGATACCTACCTGCCAGGTTTCCCAACTATAGCGGAAAGCCTTAATACGGACATCTCCAACGTATCCCTTACGCTTACCAGCTATTTTATTGGTATTTCGGTAGGTCAGCTTATATACGGCCCTCTGCTGGACCGCTACGGCCGTAAAAAGCCTTTATTGATTGGTTTAGGAATTTATATCCTGGCTTCCCTGGGCTGCGCTTTGGCTCCAGATGTTGAGGCTCTTATCTTTTTAAGGCTGGTACAGGCATTAGGTGGTTGTGTAGGCATGGTAGCCAGCCGGGCTATTGTGCGGGATCGCTTCCCCACCAATGAAGTGGCACGGGTGTTTTCAGCACTTATACTGGTGATGGGAGCTGCTCCCATTGTAGCACCTACCGTAGGGGGGTATCTTATTGATCATTTCGGCTGGCGCTTTATTTTTGTATTGCTCAGCGCTTTATCATTGGTGATGTTTGTTCTGGTATGGTTGGTACTTATGGAAAGTAAAAGCCCGGATTCCGGAGTTTCTCTTCACATTAAAAAGGTAAGCCGGGGATACTGGGAAGTCCTGACCCACCGCGATTTCCTGATGTATGGCCTTGCCGGTAGCCTGGCTATGGCAGGCTTGTTCACTTATATTGCCGGTTCTCCTTTTGTTTTAATGGAATTGTATGGTTTCTCCGAAAAGAGTTTCGGTTGGGTATTTGGAATAAACGCTTTTGGTTTTATTGCCGGTAGTCAGATCAACCGCCTGCTTTTACGGAAATGGGATAGTATAATGATCACCCAGGTGAGTGCTCTGTTGATCCTGATCACTGGACTTTTATTAGGTACTGGCCTGGCCCTTGATATCCTGAGCCGCTTTATGCTCCTCCCCTTGCTTTTCATCTTCCTGTTCCTGTCAGGTTTCCTGAACCCCAACACCACGGCCCTGGCCCTGGAGCCTTTTGAGAAAAATGCAGGAGTAGCCTCAGCGCTGGTAGGTAGCTTCAGGATGTTTGCAGGAGCCATTTCATCGGCACTGATCGGTATACTTCATAACGACACTTCCGGACCAATGATCTGGATCATGGTAATTTGCGGGATACTGGTATTTGTGCTGGTACAGGCTCATGCCCGCCTGGCACAGGAAGAAGATAATTAACCGAATATCTCGTTCAGCAGACCGGCCAGCCGGATACCACCCTTTTCCAGCTGGTCCTGAAGCAGATCCCAGTTCTGGTACATATACCTGTAACCCATTTTGTCCGTATCCCCGGTTTCATAAACCTGCTCACGATAGGTTATGGCTTCCTGGGCCCATTCAGCCACGGTTCCGCTTTGCCATTTTTTAATCTGGTCTGCTGAAGCATGGTCCACAGCTTCAGCCAGCTCAGTATAACTCAGTTGTTTGGAATCAATGATCTCGCTGTCCCAAACGCGGTGCAGGTTGGAAGACTGGTAAAACCACTTTACCTTTACGTCATTACCGCCTTTGTCTTCACCGGTGCCTACATGCAAAGGCTGATGCAGATCACCCACCAGATGCACCAGGAAACGCAAGGCTACCACCTTATGCTCGCGTGAAGCCGTATCACTTTTGAGTATGGCTTTCATTCTTCCTATGGCTTCCACCAGATCACCTTTAGGGTTTTTCTCCGTATCCGAATAGGTTTCACCTTCCGGGATGGTTACCCAATGCCAATCGTGGGTATGATCATAGGTATCATCGGATTTTACTTCATCCATCCAGGCGGAAGCTATGGCCAGGCTTTCGGAACCCAGCAACTTTTTAATGTTCTTACGGGCTTTCTTGGTCAGGTGATTTTCAGCTACCTGTCCTACCACACGGTGTCCGGTCTGACCCCAGGCCAAAACTTCAGTGGTGGATATAAAGCTTATCAGTATAGCCGATAAAAGGATACGTTTCATGGATGTCACTTATTTAGTTGCGAAAATAAAACTACCTGGGGGAGAACACAAAGGCAAGCCCGCTTAAATACCTTTCCTTTGAATTCCTTTAACTCTTATAATTTATTTAAAAGGGTAATGATATAGGGAAGGTAACTCACTTCCCACCCGCTCACTCAGGGTATAATATCCATTCGCGCCCCAACAAATAGCTTCACCCTGTGGTTCTTTTATATAGGGTAACAAAACAGGAGTATTAGCCAAAGCTTCAACCACGCTTTGCCCGGGCTGCCGGTTCCAAAGCAATATTTCCCGGTAGGTTCTCATAACAATATGATTGCCATTACGGCTTACATCACCCCCGGTGATGCCTGCTATGGGTAAAGTTCCCCGGTAGACCATGTCCAGCACTCCACTGGCTTGAGCGGTTGTTTCCAGGGCAGAATACACCCGTGCCTCATCACCTCTCGTTACAACAATGATCTCCCCGTTCAATGGGTCTATCATCAGGGTTTCGGCATTGTAATAGCCATCCGGATAATGAAATACGTACTCCGTCACCTCTTTAACGTCTTTTGGTACTACGGTATCCCCGACCTCATAGACAACTGGTAATTCCTCCACCTTGTACAGGCTGCAGTTGATACGGGAAAGAAGGTTATCCCCAATATCGGCCACCCACAGATAAGAATGATCACCAGCAATGTCGTAGCTTATGGCAATATCCTCCCAGTCCGTATTACTCGCTGCCATGGAATAAATTCCTTTCAGTTGTGCGGTGGAACCATCCAGTAAATACAGTAAGCTGGCATCACCTCCGTCATTATGCACCCATAAGTCTCCCGGGTTCTTAATTCCTGTCGCCATTCCTGAAACCTCATCAATACCTTCTACAGCATTCAGGGCATTTCCGCTATTAAAAAGGTCACTGCTATCCAGCTCGCTCAGTTTATATTCCGGCTTAAAAGGTGCCGAATGGGTTGGCGTAGTGTTACTACCCGCAGGACGGGTGCGGGTACAGGCATTAAACCCCATTAAAATGAGGAGTGTAAAAAGCGTTAAACATCTATTCACGTAACAAATATATCCGATTCCTTTTTCTAATGCTCCGGCCATTTTAACTTTACAAATTATGGAGTACGAGGAAACCAACCGCTGGCTGGACCAGGTAAGCGGAGACCTTGAGGAGCTTTACCAGGCCATAGACGAAGGCGAACACCAGCAACAGGATTTCAAGTTCCGTATTGACAGCACCCGGAAAATTGCCATAACCCTGGTTGCTTTTGCCAATACTCAAGGTGGCAAACTACTGATCGGGGTAAAAGACAATGGCCGCATAGCAGGTATTGACCCGGAAGAGGAATATTACATGATAGAAGGGGCGGCATCCATGTATTGTAAACCACCTGTTTCTTTCAAAACCAGGGTGTTCGAGGACGAAGAAGGCCGGAAAGTGCTTGAAATAGACGTTCCACCTTCTGCAGAGGCCCCACATTATGCTAAAACAGCTGAAGATTCCTGGAGGGTTTACCTGCGCCAGGATGATGAAAATTTTGCGGCCAACCGTGTGATCATTGAATACCTGAAGAACAAGCATCCTGACTCCAAAAAGAAGAACCTGGTAGCCTACGGTCCCGAGGAGAGGGAACTTTTTGATCTTTTGGGCGTACAAAAGGAAATCTCCATAAGTGCATACCGTAAAAAAGCGGATATTGATATTGTTGAAGCGGAAAAGATACTGGTGCTTTTCCTGCAATGGGAAATCATCAGCTACCGCGCTACCGACAAGGGCATCCGCTTTTTCCTCCTGGACTAATTATCCTTAAGGATATTGATTTCCTCGAGGCCCTCATCCAGGCCCTGGTACCAATCCAGGTGAGGACTCACCTCATCGCATCCTCCGGCCCACTCTATGCATTCCGTGTCCTGGTGCTCGAAGTTACAACGTGGGCAACGTCCTGCCGTACTGAAAACATCCCATTCGTAACCACATGACTGGCATGTCCAGTAAGGCTCCCCACCTGGCTTCCAACCACATTGCGGACAACATACTTTCAGTTCCATTATTTTATTTTGCTTGTCATAGTTCCTATGCTTCCAATACTTCTTATATTGGTCGATTGATTAATATCTGTGATTTTTGCTCCTAAAACCTGCTAAATACATTCTTTATATTCTAACTTTTTCTTCATTTCTTTTGCGTGCCCAGCACTCAAAAGAAACTGAGGACGAACTTTTTAGATTATACAATTTAGCTTTCGACCAACTGGTTGTAGACCCTGATACGGCCCTCTCCTACGCTAATCAATATCTTGAGTTCAGCAAAGCTATAAATGATAGCTCGGAAATTGCAACCGCACTGGATCTGATTGGTACGGTTTATTATTACCAGAATCACCTTGAAAAAGCCCTCGAATACCATTATCAGGCTAAACATATATTTGAACGCCACAAGGACTATTCAGGTTTAAGCACTACCCTTCTGAGCATTGGTAACGTTTATAATGATCAGGGATATTACCTGCGCGCCATAGACAATTACCTGAAATCTATGGAGTATGATAAGCTCATTGATTACCCAGAAGGTGAAGCAACTACCGCTGTAAACATTGCAATTATCTTCCTGGCCCAGGAAAATATGGAACTGGCGGAAAAATACGTAAACCAGTCTATAGCCGTTGCCAGGAAATACGGCCTGAAAGGGATTTTGGCCAATGCATATAATCTCAAGGCTGAATTACTTCTGTATTACGGAAAGCTTGATAAGGCTGAAAAAATGGCTCAGGACGCCCTGAAAATTGCCACAGAACATAGTGATCAGTTTGAAATGGCTTCTGCATATTGTAATCTGGGACTGGTAGCTTCCAAAAATGGCGATTATAGCACTGCCATTAAAGAGTGTAAAAAGGCCGTGCAATTGATGGAAGACTATAGCGATCCTTATTCCATTTCTCTTTACCAAAGTTACCTGGCACGGGTTTATATTGAAGGTGGGCAATATGAAGATGGTCTGCGCGTAGCTCTTTCTGCCTATGAAATTGCAAAGCGCGAAAACTCACGATACCTGATCCGCCAATCCTCCATAATTCTATCCAAAGCTTATGAAGATGCTGGTCAACCCCAAAAGGCACTGGAGCTCTTCCGGGAGTACAAACTTTACAATGACACTCTGATCAAACTTAATATCCAGGAGAAACTCCTGCAGCAACAAAACGAGATCAAGCAGCATGAAAATGAGATCCTGCAATCCCGCAACAGGCTGCAAACGGATATTATTTCCCGCAATAAGCTGGTACTTATTATAGTAACTATTCTTTTACTGGTGAGTATAGCATTCATTTTTACGCTGATGATCAATATCCGGAAGCGTAAGGAATACAACCGTTTACTGTTGGAAAAAACCGACCTGATCCAGAAGAAGCAATCTGAAATTGATCATCAAAGCAACCTTCTGATCCAGAAAAACCTGGAGCTGGAAAACCTGAACCAAACCAAGGATAAACTATTCTCCATCCTTACCCATGACCTTAAGCAACCCTTTAACCAGATCTTAGGTATACTGGAGCTACTGGACTATAACCAGATCAGTGACGAAGACCGGAAAGAACTACTGGAAGGTCTTAAAGAATCTGTAAGCCATACGCGCTCTTCGGTTGAAAACCTATTGATATGGAGCAAGAACCAGTTTACCGGCATGAGTGTGCGGCCGCGTAACATTGAAATACGGCCCATTATTGAAGCACTGCAAAAGCAATTACACAGCACTTTGGAAAACAAGGACTTGCGGCTTGACACCAATCTTCCTGATAAGCTGAAGGTGTATGCAGACCCGGATCATACCGAGATCATTCTTCGCAATTTGTTGGTTAATGCCATTAAATTTTCGCCTAGTGGCAAGGCTATTGAATTGTCGGCCAGCAAGCTTAACGGGGATGTACATTTACAGGTAAAGGACCACGGTATAGGAATGAGCAGGAAGAAGATTGACAGCATGCTGGATTTTAATGAAAACGTGAGTACCCCTGGTACTTTAAATGAGAAAGGTACCGGCCTTGGTATTATGATCGTGCACGAGTTCCTGGAAGCAAATAATGGAGAACTGCGCATAGAAAGTGAGGAAGGCAAAGGAAGCTCCTTCTTCATCATCCTACCCAGCGGACGCTAGATAGTAATAACTCCCCGGTTGCTTAGCTTGCGTTGTATTCTCCGTAACCTTCGCTTATTTACACCCAGATCCGAGTAACCTACCCTTGATGCTGAACGAAAGTGGATCACATTTTCATCTTCCGGAAGAAAAAGCTCCAGATCGTCTTTAAATTTCATTATCGCAATGGTGAATACGGCATGGATGTAATGACTCTGTTGTTCAATGATCTCTACGCGTGATTCTGTATCCAGTACCTCCAGTAATATCTTGATCACTTCCTCCCTGCTTTTGTGGTAAAACCAGGGTTCCATATGGTGCTTCTGGTCTTGCGGATACATGCTCACCTTGCAATTGGGCATATCCGGGCAAGGGTTTAACCTTCCGCGTATCAATCCTGTGTTGGTGTGCTGTTTTCTGGCCATATCTAAAAAAGTTCAGGCATGTTAAAATGTACAGGTTTACGTTTGGGATTAAACACCAGGCTGAAGGTACAGCCCCGGCCTACTTCACTGTTCACCCTTATTTCGCCCCCCATGGCCTCCATTTGGTTCTTACACATAAAGAGACCAAAACCACGGGCGTCAGGGTTGCGATGAAAGGTTTTGTGCAGACGAAACATTTTATCGCCATAACGCTTCAAATCGATCCCCAGACCATTATCTCTGAAAAAAAGGCTGTCTTCTCCATTAGCCGTTTGCTGTATACCAATCCTTATCCTGAGGCTTTCCTTTGCCGGATCCTTATACTTTATAGCGTTGGAAAGCAGGTTTACCGCTATGCTCTTGAGGTATACCGGAAAAGTTTCCACCCGCATATCTTCAGGAATATCCACCTCTATGCTTCCTCTGTGATTTTGAATGGAAGCTTCAAATAATTTCAGGGTTTCTACTATCAGCCCCTTCAAATTAACCTCTTCCATCCTTATTTCGCTTTGATGGCGAACCTTAAGTACCTGCATCAGCTCCTCAAAGGTATGGTTAAGGCTACTGGAGGATTCATGGATCTTGGCAATGATCATCTCCTGCTCATCACGGCTCTCAGACTCCTGGAGAAAGTTGGCCAGGGTCTCCAGGTTACCTACCGGCCCGCGAAGGTTATGGGATATAATATAGCTAAATTCCAGCAATTGCTGATTTTGACGACCCACTGATGCCGACATTTGCACCAGGGTCTGTATTTGCTGTTCCACCTGTTGCTTTCCAGCCGTTATATCCCTGGAAGAAGAATAGATCATTGTTTCCCCATCTTCCCCCGTAAAAGGCTGCATCAGCGTTTGCAGCCATATATAGTGTCCTTTGCTGTTTTTGAACCTCCATTCCAAGGGCTCTTGATAATGATCCTGGTCTTCAAAAAGTCCCAGGTAAGATGATTGATCATCAGGATGCAGGAAATCAAGTGGAGACCGCCCTTCAAGCTCATCTCTTTCGTATCCCAGCAAACCCTTTACCGAAGGGCTTACATACCAAAACCGGCCGTTGATAGTGTGTGTGCAGATAAGTTCCCTTGATTGGAACTGTACCAACTGTCCCAACCATTTTGCTTTGCCATTTTTTGTTTTGGCCATTATATAGCTTTCATCCCTAGGGCCGTGAAAGTAATAAAAAACAAACCTAAATTCATTTCCCCTCAAACAAAAAACCCCGCAAATGCGGGGTTTTTCTATTTGTGGATTATTTTATCGTATTAAGCGGTAACACCTATCAGTTCGGCCATTTTAGCTCCGATATCGGCAGGAGAATCCACTACGTGAATACCACATTCACGCAGGATGGCTTTTTTAGCCTGCGCAGTATCATCACTGCCACCTACTATAGCTCCGGCATGGCCCATGGTACGGCCTTTAGGAGCAGTTTCTCCGGCAATAAAACCTACTACGGGTTTTCCATTGCCGTATTCTTTGATCCAGCGCGCAGCATCCGGTTCCATCTGTCCACCAATCTCACCGATCATTACGATACCATCGGTTTCCGGATCATTCATTAATAACTCAACCGCTTCTTTCATAGAAGTTCCGATTATAGGATCACCTCCAATACCAATGGCGGTGGACTGACCCATTCCAGCCTTGGTGATCTGGTCTACCGCTTCGTAGGTAAGGGTTCCTGATTTGGATATGATACCTATACGACCCGGGTTGAAAATAAAGCCGGGCATGATCCCTACTTTAGCCTCACCGGCTGTCATCACACCAGGACAGTTAGGACCTACCATGCGGCAATCCTTATCCTTGAGATATTCTTTTACTATTACCATATCCTTCACAGGAATTCCTTCGGTAATGGTTACAATCACTTTGATACCTGCTTCTGCCGCCTCCATAATGGCATCGGCAGCAAATGCCGGGGGTACAAATATGATGGAAACATCAGCACCGGTCTTTTTAACCGCTTCGGCAACGGTATTGAATACCGGCTTGTCAAGGTGGGTCTGTCCGCCTTTACCAGGCGTAACACCACCAACTACATTAGTACCGTATTCTATCATTTGGCCGGCATGGAAGGATCCTTCGCTACCGGTAAAACCCTGAACTATAACCTTGGAATCTTTATTTACAAGTACGCTCATCGGAGAGTGTGGTTTTAATATTTTACGTTGCCGCGAAAATAAGGGTTATTGATCTGAATATCCTTTTTTCCCGTGAGAAAATGGTAATCTATTCTTCTTTGCGCTTACCACTTTCCCATTCCTGCCAATGTGTGTCAGCCCCGCTATGGAGTTCCTTGCGGTTCTTCAGCCACCTGGTTTTGGTATTCACAAAAAACTGGTTATAAAAGAGGTAAAGCCGGCCATCCCTGATCTCGAAAGTTTTGGGATTTATGGAAACTTTTTCGCCATTACGTCCCATCTGGTAGGCACACCACCCTCCATACTCCGGTTCATACCGGTAGGGGTTGGATGCAAACTGATCGCGATGGGGTGCTGAGGCAAAATAGTAAAGCACTCCCTTGTGAACGTAGCTAAAGATTTTCTTTCCCTTTATCGCCCTTCCTTCTGAAAAGTAGGCAACAGGGTCATATCCATCCATAGCAAGATTATTCTCACCGAGGTTGTAGTTTTCCAGGCGAAAAGGTTCATCCTGCGCTTGCGTGCCCAGTACAAAAGCTACCATCAGGCTCAACATTAACTTCTTCATGAGGTATGTTTTAATCGATTACGCGCACGGTAATGGGTATATTGTTGAGTGGCCACTCTCCCTCATCCACCTTCTCTTCGGCAATTTTCTCCACTACATCCATACCGCTTACCACTCTTCCGAATACCGTATGTTCCTCATCCAGGTGTGGCGCTCCTCCTTCAGAAGCGTATACCTTTATTTGTGCTTCGGAAAGCTTTATACCGTACTCTTCTTCCATTGCTTTCAACTGATTGTAGGTATAGCTCTGGCCGAGGCATATATAAAACTCAAAAGGATCAGAACGCTTTTCAGGGTTTTGATAATAACTTCTGGCCGCAGCTACTGCCCCCCTACGGTGCAGGTTTCCTGCACTTATTTCATTGGGAAGCGTATAGTCTCCCAAACGCTTCCTTTTTTGAAGAGTCTCAGGATCATCATTATTACCGGCCTGTATTACATGTCCTTTGGATACCCGATAAAACCAGGTTCCATCAAAGTAATCCTGCCTGGTGAGGTAAAGGAAATTAGCACGGTGTACAGGTGTGTTGGCATACAATTCAATAGTAATATCCCCGAAATCGGTTTTAATCACTGCTGAATTTTCCGGATGTTTCCGCGCATACTGTAAGAAGAAATCCTCGCTGTTGGAATCGGTAATCGGGGCAATTCCGTCATCCTCCTCTTGGGTATCTCCTGCCGATTGCCCGCTTGGCTCGTTACCCCTATCCTCCCGGGCCGCATTCTCATTAGGATCAATGCCTGGCGATCCACAGGACGAAATAAATAGCTGAGCTACTAGTATAGAGAGCAGTAACCTAGTTGAGATAAATATTTTGAAAGACATTTTTTTCCTGTACTTGTAAGAGTTCCAGGTAGCGAATATAATTCCTGAGATAGTTTTCCATTTTTTCAGGATCGGCAAGGCCTACCAACTCCACCTTTTCCTGGTCTCCCAGGTACATTTCATTGGCAACATCAAAAATGCGAGGCTCCATTCCGGCTAACACATCCGAACTGTACATCTTATACTTAAGGAGATACTCCCTGAACCTGCTCAGAAATTGATGCCCTAACTTCACATTACGAACGGCTTCCAGCTCACGTACCTTTCCTTCAGGATAAAGCTTCCCTTCTTTCTGGATATAAAACTTTTCAAGCTGAAATACGGAGATGGCCTTGACCATAATATCCATCTCTCCTCCCGGGTGCCGCTCTATTACTTCACTTACCTCTACCAGGCTGCCCAGGTTCTGCACATTTATGGCATTGGAAAAAGCAATACCAAACGCCATTTTATCCTTGATACAATCGTTAATGAGTTGTTTATAACGGTCCTCAAAAATGTACAATTGGGTATAGTCTCCCGGTAAAAGGAATATGTTAAGCGGAAACAGGGCTATATGTGACTCCTTATATTCCATATACTTTAATTCATAAACGGAATACCGTGCCGCAGGTTCAAACTTTTTTTAGGCTGAACGCAAGGGACTTACCACTTCATTGCGCTCATTCAGCAATTTTTCCGGAACGGTTTTCCTGATGATCTTCATTAGTTCTTCAATAACCTTGATCTTGAGCTCAGCACGAGTATACACAATGCTGATCTCCCTGGAAGGACGTGGATCCGCTATAGGCTTAACATACTTCTGGTCTTCCTTGGGAAGGTCAATAGCGTGTAAATACGGTACCAGGGTCATTCCGAATCCTTTCTTGCTAAGCTTAATGAGGGTTTCAAAATTCCCGCTTTCCAGCTCTATAGGTTTGTGCTCGTTAGTAGAGTTTTGCTTACAAATATTGAGGATGCTGTTACGGAAGCAATGTCCTTCATTAAGCAATAGTATATCATTGATATCCAGTTCCGAATTGGTAATAAAAGATTCTTTGGACAAGCGATGGTTCTCGGGTACAAAAGCCATAAAAGGCTCGTAATAAAGAGGCCTTTCAATAATACCCTTCTCTTCCAGAGGGGTGGCCAGCAAGGCGGCATCCAGTTCATCAATACGCAACTTTTCCACAATCTTATCCGTGCGCAATTCCTGGATCTGTAACTGGATATTAGGAAACTTCTGGTGGAACTTGCTGATAAAGCGCGGCACCAGGGAAGGCGCAACGGTAGGAATTACTCCTAATTTAAACGGTCCTTCCAACTGATTTTTGGATTCCTGCAGGATTTCATGGATACGATGTGATTCATTGATCACATTCCTGGCCTGCTTGATAATACGCTCTCCAATGGAAGTAGGTCTTACAGGGTGCTTACTCCGGTCAAACAACAAAACGCCCAGTTCCTCCTCCAGTTTTTGTATCTGCATACTCAAGGTAGGCTGGGTTACAAAGCTGGCTTCGGCAGCTTTGGCAAAGTGGCGATGATTATCCACAGCAATGAGATATTGTAATTGTGTGAGGGTCATAATATTAAGTTATAGCTTTTATCTAACGTGATTACAAATATAATCAACCTTATCAATTAAATGGTTAAACATTAAATAAATTCTGCTATATCCTTAACTTCGCAAAAATTAAAATTTCAAAATGAAGAAAATAGCGTTTTCAATACTGAGTGTGTTTGCTTTTACAGCGGTTATGGCCGAAGAAACTGCCCCTAAAGGAACTCTTTTGCGGCTGAACCTGGACAAGGGTGCTGAGCACACCATTGTTACTGATATGAAGATCACTTCTTTTACCGATGCCTCATTACAGGAAGAAGCTTTTAAGATGGAAACCACTTCCTCTCTTAACTATAAGGTAATGGACAAATCAGCTGAGGGTATCCATACCATCGAGGCCTCTATTACCAGTCTTACCGCAAGGCAATCTGCCCAGGGAATGGAAATATTCTACGATTCCAATGATCCTGAAACATCTCAAGGTATGGGAGCTATGGTGGCTCAACAATTTGAGCCCATACTCAATAAAAAGATCACCTTTAAAGTAAACAGCATGGGTGAGGTAGTTGAAAAACCAACCGAAACCGCTGAGGGACCTATTAACATGGCTGATTTTGTTGATAACCTTTTTATGAAAATGCCCAAACAGGAGATCTCTAAAAATGATACCTGGAAAGAAGAAAATTCAGGCTCCGGCATGGCCCCCTTTGAGTTATCGCTGAACTACAAAGTAGATGAGATTACCCGTGATGAAGTGATCATTTCTACTTCAGCCGGAAAGGAAGATCTGAAAATGGAAGATGCTGAGGCTTCTGAAGTAAAGGATATGAACCTGAAAATGGGCGGTAAAATGACTTTCGATAAGAAAACCGGACGTATTATCTCCAGTACACTTTCACAAACTGTAAGTGGTTCTGATCCGCAACAAGGTGAATTTTTCATGGTAACTTCCATAACGCAAACCTCTAAGTAAACCTTGGATTTCAACCATTTCAGGGAAGAACTGGAAAAGGCCTTTACCCGCCCGCTGCCCGGCCAGGACGCACAGTACCAAATGACCCCGGCCGGCCGGGAAAGGGTGGACCTGAAAAGGATAGACCAGGAAAAAGTAAAACAGGCGGCTACGGCCGCCCTTTTTTTTCCCATGCAAAACCGCCCGCACCTTATCCTTACCAGACGTGTGGAGTATCCGGGTGTGCATTCCGGGCAAATCAGCTTTCCGGGGGGCAGGCGCGAACCGGAAGACGAAAGCTTTATGGATACTGCCCTGCGTGAAACCCATGAGGAAATAGGTGTAAAGGCTGGTGATATAACCCTATTAGGTTCTCTCACAGCCCTGTATATTCCGCCCAGTAACTTTTTTGTGTATCCTTTTGTGGGTATACTGGATCAGAAGCCCGAATTTTTCCCACAGGAAAGTGAGGTGGCAGAGATCCTGAGCCTGGATTTCAATCTCTTTCTCCCGGGTGAAAGCCTTAAGCAAACCATAGTTGATGCCCGTGGCTTTAAACTTAAAGTTCCGGCTTTTAACATTAACGGGCACATTATCTGGGGAGCCACGGCTATGATGATCAGTGAGCTACGGGCCATGTTCACGCAGCGGGCTCCCAATCTGAATTAACTTATATTTGGCCGGGGATACAGCACTCTATGAAAATACGTTTCTTCGATGCTTTTGGCAATTCTCTGCTCATTAAAAGGATGCTGATCTTTGTGATCGGGATTATTGCCTACTACCGGTTTAACATTATAAATAAGACCGTGATCAAGGGAAGTAAGATCCTTAAAACACTGCCCGGTAATAATGTTCTTTTTGTAAGCAACCACCAAACCTATTTTGCGGATGTAACCGGAATGTACCAGGTGTTTTGTTGTGCCAAATGGGGGGTGTATGACCGTATCAATTTTCCCTGGTACCTGCTAAACCCCAAGGTCAATATATATTTTGTAGCAGCTAAGGAAACCATGAAAGCGGGTATATTGCCCAAACTGTTTGCCTACGTGGGTTCCGTATCCATAAAACGCAGCTGGCGGGAAGCAGGAAAGGAAATAGACCGTGGTGTGGATCCGCGTGACATCAATAAGATTTACAAGGCCATGAACGCTGGCTGGGTCATTACCTTCCCACAGGGAACTACCAAACCCTATGTGTCCGGGCGCAGAGGTACAGCCCATATCATTAAAGAGAAAAAGCCTATTGTTATCCCGGTGGTGGTGGATGGCTTCCGCAGGGCTTTTGACAAAAAGGGCCTTTTCCTTAAAAAGAAGGGCGTAAAACTTTCTATACAGTTTAAGGAACCACTGGATATTGATTATTCCAAACCATCAGCCAAAATACTGGAACAGATCATGGAAAGTATTGAGCAGAGCCAAGAGTTCAACGTAATGAAACAGCTGGAAAAAACTTCCGAGCCCCAACCCTGAGGCTTG
>CETZ01125673.1_pt1 | contig 15059 bp, 10 predicted proteins | sample 531441 | NCBI WGS metagenome assembly CETZ01 (sample SAMEA2623098, study PRJEB7988) | marine metagenome | isolation source: saline water (ENVO:00002010), including | reverse complement strand
AGGCAAAACCGCAAATACGCTTTGGTTAAAGGGCTGGCACTCTCTATCCAATTCCTGAAATTACTTCCACGCAATTGCAACAATACACGCTTTGAAAAAAGGGAGGCAATCAGAATGAGGATAGAGTCTTTTAAAAAGCCAATGGTAGTTTGGCTAATGGGAATAAGTGTCAAGGAAGGGCGGTGCCCAACCAATAACCTGAAAAGGTTGGTATAAATGCCCAGGTTAAGCCATATCTTTTTCAACCCACCTTTGCCAAAACCCTCTATGGAGCGGTTAACGGTGGTATTCAGATGGAACAGCTGAAAGTGCTCATTAAGGCCTGAATTCAGAAGAATTTTTGTAGCCACAGCCGGCCCAATAAAGGGGGGAGGCAGTTTGCCAACAATCAATACCGGTGGTTTTTTATCCATGAGGTGCCAGCAAGGGTTTAGGCAATGCCGCATACGAAAGCACCGGAAATGCGAAGTAGATGAAAGGGGCGTATAGCAAGGGAGTTGTTGAAACCGAATAGAGCAGTATAGACCCTAAGACACCTAATACAATAAACCTTTCCGGCAATTGCATATAACGTAAACTTCTTAACGTACTGGTCAGGAAAAGCAGGTAAAAAAGTAATCCCACAACCCCTCCCAAAAACAGCATCCGCACGATATCACTGTGCATCCCTCCGCCAATCATTACCGGCACGTTTTCATCATCTGATGAACCAACACCTATGAGGTTATTAACTAAGGGCATATCCAGCCATATATTGGAATACTTCCTCCACCGGGTCATTCTTCCGTTAAACGAACGGTCTATCTCGGCTTCTCCCTCCAGTACTTCATATTCTTTTTCTACCAGGGGCTCTATCCGGGTAGTATAGGTGGTTATGGCAAAATAAGCAATGACTGGAAGTAAGACTATTACTAATACAAAACCTTGGAGGCGCCTCACAATAAACGTCACAAACAATAAACCCAAAGCCATAGCTACCATCCAGGAAGATGTTTGTTTGATGGAAACCAAGCCCATAAAACAAATAACCGTAACCACACCCAGGCCAACCAGCGATGAAATACTTCCGATTCTCTTGATATAGAAGCTCCTCAGATAAAAATAAAACTTGATGAGCAAAGCGGCATTGATGTAAATGGCGTAGTTCATAATATCTGCATATCCGCCTTGCATCCTGGCACCACCACCACGACCTTCGGAGAGATACTCTACATTGATGGGGTTAAAAATAACCTCGTACAGCAGCAAAAATGCAGGAATACTGGCTGAGTAATAAAAGGCCTGCAATATGCCGTGCAAATCCTTTTTATCACGAATGAAATGCCTGAGATAAACAAAGATGAAGATGGGGTTAATGTATTTAATGATATCTCCTATAAGTCCGAGATCCTTGTTCTGGGAAATCAATAAGAGAATGAGGTTGAGCACCACAATAAATGCCCATAACTTAAAACTGATATCCGTGAGGAAGGAAGGGAACTTTTTGGGAAAGCGGCTGGACAGGTAGCTCACCATAATAATAAGAGGCGTGAGGATACCTATCAGGTAAAGGGGAGACAGCACTGGGGATACTTCCTTAAGAAAATAAAGGAGGTCCGCAATGGGGCGTATGAGAATAAGAAGCACAAACCACTTTAGAGAAAGGGGCAGCATCTTAAACCATATTTTCCAATCCTTAAACGGCATGCAATACTTTCCTTATTCGCCTGCTAACCTCCTGAAGGCTGTAATCCTTGTTTATCCGCTCACGGGCCTGCCTGCATATTTCAGCAACCTCTGCCGGGTGATCTATAATCCATTCTATCTGACGAAGAGTTTCTTCGATATGGTGATAGTCTGCCTTAAAGCCCGTAACTCCTGGTTCTATAAGATCTTCTGTAGCCCCTGCATTTACGGATGCCAGACATGGTACACCAGCAGCCATGGCCTCATTAAGCACCAGGCCCCAAATATCGTATTCTGTTTGAAAAAGAAAGCAACTGCTCCGGGCGAGGTAATGCGGAAGCTCCTCCTTTTGCTTAAACCCGTGAAAGGTAATATGGTCATCCAGGCTTTTCTCCCTTACATAGTTTTCCAGTTCTTCCCTGCTCTCCCCATCTCCAACAATATCCAGCCTGATATCACTCCGTAATTTCGTCAACTCCTCACATACGTGTACTACAGGCCACAGATTCTTCCTGGGGTTCAGATATCCTATATAGGTAAGATATTTGAGATCCCCTGGTTTTGCTTCGGAACGGGCCCGGTCTGTTTGCTCTTCAAAATAGGCTGTATCAACCGTATTACCAATGGCCGTTACCCTTGAGGGTTCTGCACCTATCCGCATAAAATACTCCCTGGCCAAACTTCCGTAGGCCATAAAGGCCACAGCCCGCTTTACCAGTAGCTTCCTAAACCAGGTTTTTAATTTGCCAATCTTGTTTTTAGGGGAATCAATAGTGCCCGACCAGATGATGATCTTTGAGGTAACCATTAAACCGCGCAGGTATAACTTAAGTGTAGCTACCGTAAACCCGGCCACTATGATCTTTTGAGGATTTATCCTCCGGATCTCCTTCAATAAGCCCGGGTAAAAAAACACCCCATCTTTAAAGGGGCTTCTGGCATTTTCTTTTTTACGGAGAATGGTGTGGCTAAAATGGCATTGGTCCAGATCAATAACATTTCTGCGGCTCTCGTAACCTTCTGAAGCGAAAATAACGTGTAGCTGCACCCCTTCTTCAGCCAATTGCTGGTTTAAAGTATTAAAAAGAGGAATCCTGTAGTGGTTGGGTATATTGGTTACCACCACTACAGTGCGACTTTTTCTTACATCCATCGCTTAAGCCAGTTCATTAAGAAATATATAGTCCAGATTTTATTAATGTTCACGGCTTCATCCCTTTGCAAACTTCTGATTAGTTTTTCTATTTCCCCAGACTTGAAGATGGGAAAATCTGCACAAAACTGTTTGTAGTTGTCTACAAGATAATCCTCCATTATTGCACTCCCCCATTCCTTTAAGGGTACGCAAAAGCCTTGTTTTTTGCGATACAATACTTCATGAGGCAGTAATTTCTCCAGGCTTTTTTTGAGGATGTATTTGGGCTGTCCGTTCCTGATCTTCAAATTTCCTTCTATGGAAAAAGCCAGCTCTACCAGTTTATGATCCATAAATGGGGAACGACCTTCTACAGAGTGAGCCATAGACAGCCGGTCTAACCGATGCAGGTATAAATTGGGTATCACATTCTTAAATCCCGTGAAGCACAACCAATTTACATAATCCTCTATTTCATCTGGGTTGGCGTGGTTATACGCCTGCCTAAATTGCTCAATAATGCTATACGAATTACATCCTTTGACCTGTTGCAAAAAATGCGGTGAGAGGAAAGACTTCTTTTGGTTTTCCCGGATCCCCCGGGCTCCGCTCCAGAAAAAATCCTGATTAAGGGCCGCACGAACCAACATTTCATGGAGCGGGCTTTTACTGTCCAGCAAACCATAAGCCGAAGCAATGGCCTTCTTTAAAGGTGAGGGTAAGGCGCTGTATCTATTGAACTGGCCCACTTTCTCCACATATTTCTTCCAGTTGTTGTAGCCCGCAAATAGTTCATCGGCCCCATCACCTGTCAGAACCACCTTGATATCATTTTCAGCAGCCAGTTGAGACAGGAAATATATCGGTATACAGGTGGCATCCGCCAGCGGTTCGTCAAATACCTCCACCATACGGGGAAGCATTTCCTGGAAATCCTGTGGATTCACGATCTTCTCAAAGTGGTTGGTCCTGTACCGACCGGCTACCTGGGCGGCATACTGCAGTTCATCATAGTCCGCCTGCCCCTCAAAACCTATGGAGAAGGTTTTTACTGCATGGGTTGACCGTTGGCTCATCATCGCCACAATGGCACTGGAGTCCACTCCCCCGCTCAGGAAAGCACCCACCGGCACATCACTGATCATACGGTAGGAGAGGGCCGTTTCCAAGGTGGAGAATACTTCCTCTTCCAAATCCCTTTCATCGGCCAGTTTTCTGCCGCCCTCTGCATTTAATCGTATAGTCCAGTAGGGCTCATAAAGCTTTATACCTTCTTTACCCACTATCATTTTGTGACCAGGCTCAAACTTTCTAATGCCTTTAAACATGGTATACGGGGGAACCATGTGATTGTAGGTCAGAAAGTGGTACAGGGCCTCGTAATCCAGCTCCTTTTCTACCCAAGGTAACAGCAAAAGACTCCGCAACTCAGAAGAAAAGGCAAAAATGCCATCCTTCTCCACATAATAAAGTGGCTTTTGCCCCGCCCGATCACGGGCGAGAAACAATTGATTTTTGTTTTCATCCCAGATAGCAAAAGCAAACATGCCCCTCAGCTCCTGAAGTAACTTATCTCCTTTTACCTGGTACAGGTTTAGGAGCACTTCTGTATCGGTAGACGAGTGATAAGATAGGGGTGATGTTTCCTTTTTCAGTTCCTGGTAATTGTAAATTTCTCCATTAAAAACCACTGCCGTTCTGCGGTCTTCCGCAAGCATGGGCTGATGCCCTTCACTGGAAAGATCCAGAATGCTTAGCCGTTGATGTCCTAAAAAAACCCTTCCGGCAGGATTAAACCAGGTACCGGAATCATCCGGTCCCCGGTGCCTGATCTGTTCATTCATGCGGGATATCAGATCTTCCCGTAGGGGAACCACCCGATCCGAGAAACTGAATATGCCATTAATACCACACATAGTTTAGCCCTCCTAATATATGGTTTCCAGTTTCTTTGCCATTCCCTCAATGCTGAATTGACGGGCATACCGTATGCGGGCCTGCCTCTCCACCTGGCCTTCATGCTTATGCTGGTAGTATTCTATTCTTTTTATAAGTCCTTCCTCATCTTCCACCACATCCTGGGGTTCCAGGCCCCTCAGGATCTCGGCTATACCGCCACTGTTCGTATAGGCCAATGCGGGTATCCCCAACGCCAACGACTCCAAGGCTGCCAAACCAAATGTTTCAAATTCTGAAGGGTATATGCTCAGGTTCATGAGAGACTGGAAATTATGGCAACTCTCAACGTAGCCGGTAAAAACCACGTAATCCTGTAGCCCCAGATCCTTCACCAGGGCCTGCAGTTCAGGCATAAGTGTGCCATCCCCGATAAGGAGCAGGGCCAGCCCTTCCTTATCCTGAATTTTATGAAATGCACGGATCAGTTTGTCAATTCGTTTGACCGGGGCGAAGCGTGAAGAAGTACCTAGTACAAACCTACCTTTCAGCCGTATGGTTAATTCATGCAAGCTCGCTGCTTCTTCCTGCTGAATGCGGGTATTTGTGAAAGATGAAAAATCCAGCCCGTTGTGGATCACCCTACTTTGGGTTGGTGCGTTTAGTTGGTAAATCTTTTCTGCAAACCTGGCGGTACTCTCGGAATTATAGGTGATAAAAATCCGTGGGTGCTTCAGGAATCTTTTCTTTAAGCCAACCACAACTTTGTCGGACAACCGGGCCTTCCGCCCGATTCCAAAATTGCCGTGCTCCGTAAAAACAACCTTTGCCGAGGTAAATAAGGCCAGGTAACAAAGCACAGGGTGAAAAAAATGAAAGTGTAGGCAGTCTGCCCTTTTGAACAAAGAGTACGCTTTACGGAATGAAGCGGCATTCATACTTAGTCCGCTACTCAGGTTCAATGTATGAACCGAAGTATTTAAGCTAAGGAATTGCTGAAGGTACTCTCCCTCAGGTTTAGCCACCAGGATCTCTGCCTGTACAGTACCTTCCTGGTTCTGGGCCTTAACCAGGTCGTATACCAGCTTTTCAATTCCTCCGAATTTTGCATTCCAGACAATGTGCAGCACCTTCTTCACCTTCTTATCCCCTCTTAACCAGTTGATTTGCCAAGCTTGAAAACGAAGGTTCAAAGTACGGGATATGGCGGCTATTATAGGCCTGATATTCCTTAAGGAGGTTAAAGCGCTTTCGGAGGATTCCCTCCGGATCTTCATCGGTGAAATTAATACCAAATCGGAAACGATTAAGCCTCAGATTGGCATTGTATATCTTTTTATGCATCGCAATAATGCTTGCGGGCAAGGATATTCCGGAAAAAGACTGTTCAAAACGCTCCGATTGATATAGCATGGTATTTCTGCCATAATCCAGAGAAACTTTTTGCGGAAGCCATAGTACATGGCCTTTAGCCGCCTGGGCATTGATGGTTTCTTCCAGCGCCTGGTAATATCCGTTTACCCAGGCACTCAGCCGATCAGCATCCGGGGTTTCATCAAACCAGCCATCCAGCCAGGTTATTATTTGCCGTATATAATTATTGATGGGCTGCGATTGAATGGAAAGGAATTCCAGATCATAGCGCACCCCTTTGGCCTCCTGCAGCAAGGTCCTTAGCTTGAAAATCCCGTACTTACGCTGTATACCTACCTCAAGATAATTCTTGGTGAGAAATTCCAGGGCTGTTTGCCGCTTACAGGCTTCCTGGTGTGGGTTATTCCTGGCATTATAATGTAGCTCCGGGATCAAAGCTTCCCCCCATATACAGGTGAGGTTATCCCAGAAGGTATAATCAAACAATTGCTGAAAATGATCTCTTGAAGCACCGGCAAGATTATGGGTAAGGAGGTATTTCCCCGTTTCGTTCAAATGCTCTCGTATATTGAGCGAAGATTGAGCCCCATTCTCAAAAACTGCAATAATGTCTATATCCGATATTCCCGGATGGTTTACGTTGCCCAGGCGGTAAACGGATAAGATGCCTTTTTCCCTTTTCAGGGCATCAACAATCCTGTCAATGGTTTTCTCATAGGCTTCAGGGGGCATGTACCTGGGGATATTGAAAAAAGAGTAGGCCATACTATCTATTCAGCTTTATCAACCTTATCCACCATCTTGTAAATTAACCCCAGCATAGCGGTGTAAAATCCGGGAGTCAGTTGCTTACGCATATTCTCCGGTATAGAGGGCGCCCACCGCCTTGCTGTCTTCCGGATGGGATAGGCGTATGTACTAAAAATTCTCCGTTGCAAAGGAGAAAGCGAATAATCCCAATCCCTTCTTATTTGTGATACCTGATCCATAATGGCCCAATGTTCTGGCTTGAAATGGTTTTTTATGGCATCAAAGCTATCCTTTTTATATATGGCTTTATAGTTGCTTGCCTGAAAATAAAGGGAAGGAAGCAACATAAATTCACTAAGCACACTCTTGAGCACATAACAGTTGGAAGGGTAGTTTTTTGCCTCCAGTCTTTTAATAAGGCTAAATGCTACACTTTTAAATGCTTTACGATAGGCATCCCAAGACACCGGGGCTCTTTTTATAAAAAGTGTCTCCGCCTTATCTTCCAGGAGAGACCGCGAGTGCCTGAACAGCTCAACCGGAAAGTAAGCTTCATTGTAATTCTGCAGCATGCCTTCCGTTAAAACAAACCAGCCGTGGTGCTGTAAAGGGTCGTACTTAAAAAAAAAGGCCTGGGCATGATACAACTTCCGGGCAACCCTGGCCAGGCGCTGGGCATCGGATACTACTTCATCCTTTAAAATCACTACAGCGTCCATATCGCTATACCGGATCTCTTCCCGGGTAGCTATACTTCCTTGTATATAAGCCCCGTATAAATCATCCTTTAACTTGGTCCTCAAAAAGGAAACAAGGCTTAAAACGTATCGATTTTCCCCGGTATATGGCTCAATATGAAGCTGTATACTATCCCGTTCACCAGCTTTTGAAACTGAGGTTCTCCTTTTCCAAAGCTTATGCACCAACACACTGTTTTTCCTGAAAGTACCTTGCTCCCACAAAAGTGAAGAGATATAATCCCTCCGGCTAAAACAGGAGGTATTAATAAGCTGTATTAAGTACTGGTGGTACGCTTCGGACAATTGAAAATGGGGTTGATTAAAGTTGCTATTACCTGTTTAAAAGAATAGTGACGGGAGTCGCTATAGGCTCTCTGAGCCAATTGCTGAGCATGTTCTCTGTCTTCCCACGCCTTTCGTATCCCACTCACTAATGACGCGATATTTTCAGGCTCTACGAAAATAGCGTTTTCCGCATTCAATACATCTCGGGTAGCCTCAAATTCAGGCGTAACAATGGGGTTTTTAGTAAGCATATACTCTACTATCTTCTGGGGTAGGTTGTAACGGAGATCATGTTCTTTCTCGGTATAGTACGAAACCAATATGTCTGCAGCGTACTGGTAGTTCTTTAACTCGCGGTAATCATGCAGGTAACCTGTAAATAGCACGTTCCCCACCTCATTATCGTAGCACCAGCTCTTATAGTATTCCACCACCTCCGGCTTACCTCCGGTAAACAAAAAGGTATAGGAAGGCAATTGTCGGGCTGCCTCCAGAAGGTACCGGGCTTCCAATTGCCCTATAAAAAGTTTACCGGTATACACCACCAAAGGCTGTTGAGAAATGCCAATCTTCCGCCTGGCCTCTTCGCGGCTTAACTCTTCCTTTAGTTGCCGCTCACTCACGGGGTTTAATGTTATTCCCGTCTTTCCCGCCTCAACGCCATACAACTTTTCTATATCACCCGTAATGGCTGAATTGGTACCCAAAATAAAATCAGCATGCCTGTACACGTAGCTATAGGTTTTATGCTTTTTCACTTCGTGCACCCACACCACTGTTTTAATCCTGGACTTCAGTATTTTTTTTAACCACAATTGCGGGTAAAGTATAAGCGCAGATCTTGAAATGACGAGCACCTCCTGCCTTTTAAACGTGTGACGCAAAAGAACAGGCAGGAAGTAGAGGAAGCTTAACGCTACCACCAAGGCCATATTGAACACTCCTGAAATATCCTTTAAAAAGAAGGTGGGGAGGTATCGTACAGAAAAACCATCCTCTATCCCATAGTAATCCAATACCCGTTTTTTATCCAGGTTATCTTTGCGGTACACATAGGGTGTGATCATTTTTACTTCAAACCCATTTTGACGAAACCCTTCGCAAAAGCGCACATCGCTTATCTGGTTGGTGCGCGACCTTAGAATATCGAAAGGCGCAAAATAGTATAGCCGCATTGGTTTACCGGAATCTGAAGTCATGACAGGTAAATAAAGCCTAAGGAAAGAAATTTCAATAATTTCCGACTGCCCCCGGGGATATCATTCATTCTTTATCCGTTTATCAATTATGGAATAGGCCACTCCACTAAAGGTGAACACCACAATGCCATTGGCTACCAGAAGCCCGATAGCCGTGCCCTCCGCCCCCATTGAATCAATAAGGAAATACGCCACCAGCCCTCCGACCAACAGTGAAGCTATGTTTATAATAAAACGGAACCGAGCCATGCCCAGGCTCAGGATCAGCGGCAAGTTCCAGAATAAGACAGCTCCCACAATAGCATTGATTACCAGATAAATAAAAGGCTTGGAAGCATTCAGGTATTCAGCACCATACGTTAACAGGATTATTCTTTCCCGCAACAAATAAACACCCACAAAAAATAAAGCCGAGGAAACAAAAAACACCCCGGTTACCTTCCTGATCATCGTCTTTATTTCGCGGTACCGGTTTTTGGCTATGAGCAGGGACAGTTGAGGAAAAATAGTGTTGGTTAAAGGGTCCACCAATATCAGAATGGATTGCGCCAGTTTTTTGGCTATATTGTAAAAAGCTACTGGTACCGGGCCTCCTACGGCTGCCAGTAAAAGCACGTCACCATTATTGATCAATGTTTTAACAGCACGGCTTCCGGAGTTGGCCAAAGTAAAATTGATCAGCTGCTTCCAATCTTCCCGGATTTCCGTTACAGACGTATTCCATGCGCCTACTATTTTACTCTTCAATAGCAGGAGTGCACTGCTGTTTAGTATGATGCTTGAGAGCAAACGGCTAGCTAGTATAGCGATAAAAAAGTACTTGAAATTGGACGGAAACATATAAACCACCGTGCCGACAATGCCCAACTCCAGAATAACATTCACCAATATGATGATGGAGTTTTGCTTGAACTTATAGAATAAGCGGAACAAGGTAGAGCTCATCTCATCAACAAACATAGTGGCAGAAACCACCGCGTAGAGCAGTATGTACCACTCCAGTCCCGCTTCTGACAGGAATACGTCATACATCACAAAGGTTAGGGCAATAACGCAGAGGGTAGAAAGTACAGCCAGTGAAAATAAAGCCAGGAGGCCGCTTTTGATAATAGCTACAAGCTTGCCCATATCCTTATCCGCCAGATAGGCCGCACCATGTTTAATGATGGTGGAGCTGATGGGAAAGCTGAAAAACTGATGGATAAGCCCTACAAAAGCCACTATGATATTAAAGGTTCCGTAGAGTTCTACTCCCAGGCCTCTGGCTATGATAATGCCTTTAAGCAAGAGCAAGGCAGCCCGAAGTATGTTGGCCGCTAAAACCCAGGATGTATTTTTGAATAATACCTTAGTTTCTAAATCCTTTACTCTTAAGAGCCGGTTTATCCTCATACTACATTATGTAGGCTCAACTCCTTTGGAACCACCTGGAAAGCAAACCGCTACGTGAAGGTTTTTCTTCATAATACCCATAATTATAGCTTCTGCCCTTATCCACCTCATTGATCAATATGCTCATATTGGGCATTTTTTCCGAAACATACAGATCATTTATCCTATCCAGGTACTCGGTCTTGGAATACCCTTGCCGCACCACATAAAGATTCAGGTCAGACTCCTCTTTCAGGATGAGAGCATCTGTAACGAGGCCCACCGGTGGAGTATCTATAATGATATAATCAAAACGCTGCTTCAGATCATTAAAAAACTCTTTTCGCTTTTCATCTATTAACAGCTCGGCAGGATTAGGTGGAATACTGCCCGCATTGATCAAATAAAGGTTTTTCTGGGTAGTAGTCCGTATGATCTCGTCCATATCCGCATTACCAGACAGATAATGGCTAACCCCTTTATCGTTTTCAATTCCCAGGTAGTTATGCAACTGAGGCTTACGCATATCAAGCCCCAGCAAGATGGTTTGCTTGCCTGAAGCAGCCAGTACAGAAGCAAGGTTAATGGCGCAAAAGGTTTTCCCCTCCTTGGCTACCGTTGAGGTAAGCATGATCACAAAGGGATACTTGTTCTTCTGGAAGAATGAGAGATTGGTCCTTATGATACGAAAGGACTCCGCTACCCCTGATTTAGGCTTTTCAGAAACTACAAAACGCACATCATGATAATGGGATTTGGGGATAAGTCCCATAACCGGCACTTGTGTGGCAGAAATCACACTGTCTTTATCCTTAATGGTGTCATTCAGGAAATCAACCAAAATAAAGCCTGATAAAGGAAGAAAAAGACCCAGTAAGAAAGCAGCCATGAATGCCCCCCTGCGTTTTGGCGCAATGGGAGATATGGGGTTTAGCATAGCCGGTTCTATCACTTTACAGTCAGGCGTATTGGATGACATGGTTATAGCGGCCGAAGATCTTTTCTCCATTAAGAACAGGTAAATGTTCTCATTCAGCTTTAACAGACGATTGAGATTCACCAGCTTACGCTCGGTAATGGGTAACTTCCGCACGTTAGCATCTATTTCATCTGCTCTGCTACGCAAATTGTTCAAAATGATCTTATTGGCACTGGACAGATTATCAATGCTCTCGTCCAGGGCCTTCATTACTTCTTTCTTACGGTTACGGATCTGGTTGAACACAGGGTTTTTGGTATTCCCATCCTGGATCAGTTTCGCTTCCGTGAGATAGAGGTCAATAAGAGATCTTACCAGCTCATTGACCACCTGGTCCTCAATGCCAAATGCGGAGGGTAGAATGAGGTTTTTCAGGCTACTATCTGCCCTCTCCTCCAAACTGGCCGAAAGGTAATTGTAATACTGCTGCATGACCTCGTATTTGGCCTTCTCAGATTCTACCTGGCTATATTTCTCTATGAGCAGTTTTCCCTCTATGCTCACATCCGTCATTTGCTCTGAAGATTTAAACTCCTCCAGGTTCTTTTCCTTAACATCCAGTGAATCGGAAATAATAGCCAGTTGCCCATCAATAAATTCTACGGTATTCTTAGCCACCTCGTTTTTATCCGCCAGGTCCTGATCAATATACTTTTCGATTAAAGTATTCATGAAGTCGATGGTCTTTTGAGGAAGCTCAGTTTTCATCGACATCGTAAGAATGGAAGAGAAGGACTGTACTTCTCCAAACTGCAGTTTGCTTCTGTAAGAGTAGGCTGAATTATTGGTGTTTACCAAATGCACGAAATAGCCACGGTCAAAAGAAGCATGTTGCGCAAAGCTTTCGGATTTACGTATAACGAATGAAAAAGAACCGAGCTTGATCAATTCCCCGAAACCGGCCTTTTGATTAAGGACCTTTGCCGCATAGGGCTTTTCCGTTTTAATGTGAAACTCGTTCTCGTTCAGAAGCTGTATTTCAAACTCTATCCAGGTGGGTAGTTTTTCCTCGGTGCCACGGTCATATTCAAAAATAATGGGGCTGGTACCGTATACCTCTCTTTGTTGAAAGCCATTATCTTCTTTATAAACCACGTCAAAATCCAGAGCTTCAAGGGTGTTTTTTACCAACGGAAAGGATTTGAAGATGGCTGCCTTATCACTGATGTTGTTATACCGGTTGGAAAAGCGGCCTCCAAAAAGCAGGTCTCCGGGGTTCTCCCACTGGCTATTCTGCTTGATCAACACCTTGGCCTCTACGTTATACTGCTTGGGTATAAACTTTAAGTACACAAAAGCGAATACCATACAAACGAATACGCTAAGCAGCATCCAGGGCCACTTCCTTAGATAGCGGACTATCGCTCCTTTAAGCCTGGAAACCTCCTGCCGGTTGGAACGCTCAATTAACTCTTCTACTTCCATCACCTCGTTGATATTGAAATAATAGTGGCAATTGCTGTTATTACGGATAAAAACAACGGTATCGCATTATTATCACTGAATTTCTTTACGTTCAAAGGAGTTACATGAATAACATCATCAGGATATACATAATAGAAAGGTGAGGCAATGAAATCCGGATCGGTCACGTCCACATAATGTATGGTAATTTCATTGCCGCGTTTACGGATTATTTTAACGCTGCTCCTGTTGGCATAGTCCGTAAGATCACGGGCCTGACCCACTGCATCAAAAAAAGTGGGATGATTGGTAATCAACTGGTAGGTACCTGGATTATTCACCTCTCCTAATACCGTTACATTGTAGTTCGTCATGAACACCTTAACGGATGGATTGGAGTAATAACCTTTACTTTTTTCTTCGATAAAGGTTATAAGTTCCTGAATGGTCTTTCCTTCAGCCGGTATCTTACCTAATACGGGATAATCAATTTGCCCATCTTCGGTGACCAGGTAATCATGCACGGAAGGTCCTTGCTGCACAAGGTTATTCGTTTTGTCGCCCTGGGCAGCGATACCCGCGGTGGACTGGCTAAAAGAAATGCTGGTCTCCGGATCGGTAACTTTTATATAAAAACGGTCTCCGGTTTTAATATGGTATTCCCAACTCTGAACCTGATGCTCGGTCTTACCCCCTTCCTCAGCTTCTACATAAACGATTTTTTTAGTTGGAATACACCCGGTAAATACCAGGAACACAGTGCTTATGAATAAAAAAAACGGCAGCGAAAACCGGTTTTTACCCCTGGTTAAAAGTTTGTGAATCATTCAAATGCGAATAAAAAATCTTTCCAAGGGTCAAAAGTTAGTATTAATCCTGCAGATAACCCCGTCCCACCCTTATGAGACCGGCTAAAGTAGAAAGATTAATTTTAAAAATCATCGTTCTAAAAGCACCTCATCACTTCTATACCAGAGGTATATTCATAAAAGCGCCTACCCTGAGGCAGGCGCTTAACACACATATTCAGGTGCTGCTATCAGCGAAGTAATTCGGTTACCATGACGGTATCATCGCCCAGTATAAGAACCACCTGGTACAACTGTTGACGAAGCCTGGAAACATCCAGCTCCAGTTCATTAGTCCCCTGGCCCAGGCTTATCTCCTCCCGGTAAGCCACCTTGCCATCCACACCCAGCAAGGTAATAAGCCCTGAGGTGGTACCACTTTGATTGTCTATCTCCAGGTTTACAATGTGCCCGGTAACCGGATTGGGGTAGATCTCAAGACGAGATGCAGACCGAGCCGAAACATCCGCTAAAGCAGACTCACCCGCATCGGCTCCGCCCGTACCGTCAATACGGATATTGTCAATGGCCATATCACTAGTATAACTGGTTCCGGTGGTCCCTTCAAAACGGAGGAGTATCGTTTGTCCGTCATACGAAGAAAGGTCCACGTTAGCCGTATTCCAGCTGTCCCCCAGGTTCCCGCTTTGGGTCCATTCCTGTACCCAGGAGGAGCCCCCGTTGGTGCTTACATACACCCTGAGGATTCCCATGGCTGTGCCATACATGTGGTAGCCAAATTCCAGTTCACTATCGGTGAGATCCGTTAGATACACATCAGGGCTTACCAAATTAGCCACCTTGGAAGGGTAATTCGGGCTGCTGGCCTCTGTGTACACATAGTAATCACCACTCTGCCCATCCGAAGGGCCGGTGCTTGAAGAAGAGGTACCTCCGGCATCACGTGTCCAGTCCATATCATCACCCGAAGGATTGTTCCAAACACCCAGGCCACTTTCAAAACCTTCAATGTAGGGGAAGGTATTGATGACCGAAGTGTTTTCATCACTTTCGCGGATACTTATATTATCAATGGCCATATCGCTGGTAAAACTGGTCCCGGTAGTGCCACGGAAACGGAGCAGTATCTGTTGCCCGTGGTAGTCCGCCAGGCTCACCTCTGCCGTATTCCACACATTACCCAGATTACCGGACTCAGACCATACCGATGTCCAGGATGAACCATCATTGGTGCTTACTGAAACATCCATGGTACCCATGCTGGCCCCATACATGTGATAACCAAATTCCAGTACTGGATTATTAATAGGGTCAAGGTCAATACCGGGACTTACAAAGTCTGCCACTTTAGAGGGGTAATTGGGACTGCTGGCTTCGATATACATATACCAGGTGCTACCCTGCCCGGAAGATGGGCCGGTACTGGAGGAGGTTGTACCGCTGGCATCACGT
>CETZ01123307.1_pt1 | contig 15060 bp, 15 predicted proteins | sample 531441 | NCBI WGS metagenome assembly CETZ01 (sample SAMEA2623098, study PRJEB7988) | marine metagenome | isolation source: saline water (ENVO:00002010), including | reverse complement strand
CTTGATGGATCCCGCGATCAAGTCGCGGGATGACAAGATTTATTAAAAATCCTTAGGTGGATTTTGAATCATTGAAACAGGGATAACCGATCTTTGGAGTCCATCCTGACCGACTGTCGTAGCCAGGTATCAAGCTGAGTCAGCGCGTTTATCAGAACCGACGGTCGCTCTGGCCATGACGCAAACTCTCAGTACTCGCCCCCAACCTCGCACAACCCACCTTCGCCTGCCATAATGCCAACCTCAGAAAAGAGGTAATTATGTATAACGCTATTCTCGTCATTCTCATCATTGTTCTCGTTATCTACGCACTCAAGCGCGCCGGTGTCGGCGGTCCCCGTGATGAAGAAAACATGGCAAAAGGTTCTGAATTCCTGAAAAAGAATCTTGAGCGGCCGGAAGTGACCGAAACCGAGTCCGGCCTGCAATACGAAGTGCTGGAGCAGGGTGAGGGCACAGAAAAACCGACCGCTACGTCAAAGGTCACCGTCCACTATCATGGTTCGCTGATTAACGGCTCGGTATTCGACAGCTCAGTAACGCGCGGTGAACCTATCAGCTTTGGTCTGAATCAGGTGATACCCGGCTGGACCGAAGGCGTGCAGCTGATGTCTGTCGGTGACAAATACCGATTCTATATTCCGTCAGACTTGGGCTACGGAAACCGCGGTGTGGGTTCAATTCCGGCGGGATCTGTTCTTATTTTTGAAGTGGAGCTGCTGGGTATTAACTGAGCCTTTCAGCGCCGGTTATCGTGTCATCGCGGTATCCATTAAAGAACTCCCGGTAACAGTATGGATAATGTTTACTCACTGTTAGTTATATTTGTATTTGTGCTTGGACTTCCGGTCCTGCTGATTTACAGATCATCCCGGGAAAGTGGCCAGCAAGACAGCTGGCAGCCTGTCTGGAAGTACATGATTTCTAACTGGATGGGCTCGCAGTATTTAATTGTTCTTGGCCCGTTCTTTTTCTATGCGTCCTATTTCCCCCTGAAGTACCTTTTGTCTGATCCTCCCGCGGATATGGGGACACTCGAGTACCTGGCTGCAGTTTTTCTCGTATGGGCTTCAGTGGTAGTCATGTCCGTAGTATTCATTCTGGGGCAGTTCGGAGACATTCTTTCAACCTCCACTACTGCGCGGTCATTTACCAGTAAGTGTGCGATGGTCTCGGGGGTGGTGTTAATACTCACCTTAACAACCAGTCATTTTCAGCTGCTTTTTCACTTTTTTGCCTGTGGTATTGGTTGGTATTGGACATTTAATATGCTGCGAATACAGCTGACTACCGGGGGAAAGTACGGAGAGTAAGTACGTAAGGTTAGCCCTGAGAAGAGAACTTTGAAAATGAGTCCTGCAGTTTTTGCGTGACAGGCCCTTGGATGTTAAACCCGTCCTATCAAGCAGTGCAGAGCTTTCATCCTGTCTGAAAAATGTGATCATCCCATTCCGTTGCCGCTGAACTAACCGTACAGATCCGGAAATGGACGTCTGTGCCTGTCGCTTCTCCTCTCTGACCGGACGTACGGTCCCACTGCCACCCATGTTGTCATGTTTGATCACTGCAGCCATTGAACGGCTGCAGAAACCGTTCGGGAAACACTGAAAAGCTGATATTTTGACCACAGGTCTGCCCATGGCAAAAAACACGTTTCAGGTCCTGAGGGGAGTTTTCCCCGGGGATGACGATCACATAACTTCAGGAAGTTTTTATGGCCACCCTTAGCATCCCCAGGTTGTTTGTCTGTGCCGCGTCGGCACTGCTTCTCAGTGCGTGCGCCAGTCCATTATCCCCGACGGTTGATCTGGCGCAGAATGCGACGGATGCCGTCAGCCATCCGGGCCGCAGCGAGCCGGATTTAAACCGCGATCAGATCGATCATCCGGTGGAGCTTCTGACCTTTGCCAGGGTTACACCGGGTATGACAGTGGCAGACGTGTTTGGCGGTGGCGGTTATTTTTCGGAGTTATTGTCGTATTCGGTGGGGCCTGAGGGTCAGGTGTTGCTGATCAATAATCCGGCCTATGACCAGTATGCGGCGAAAGGCCTGGAGGCCCGCAATCTGCCTGAGCGTTTACCCAATGTGACGTACCTGATTACGGAGGCGGTGGATCTGCAGCTGCCAGAAGGGCAGCTGGATGTGGTGTGGTTATCGATAACCTATCATGATCTGTTTTATGCCGACCCGGACAATGGCTGGCCAGCGATTGACCGCGATGACTTTTTAGCGCAGATCGTCAGTGGGTTAAAACCCGGCGGAGTTTTGCTGGTGACCGATCACAGAGCAGCCACAGGGCAGGCGGCAACTCAGGCGCAGAGCCTGCACCGGATTGAAGAAGCCTATGCCCGTGAGCAGATCGAGCGTAGCGGTCTGCAGTTCAGTGGCTCGACCGGAGTGCTCGCCAACAGTGACGATGATCATTCCCTTTCGGTGTTTGATCCGGCCATCCGTGGTAAAACCGATCGTTTTGCGCACAAATACATCAAGCCATGAGCACTGTTTTTTGATTGAGGGTTGAACCTGCATTTTCAGATCAACCTTCAGAAAAAGAAAAGTAAGACGAAAAAACCGTAGCCGGTGTACTCCCCCAGGGATGCCGGGTTCCGGCAGATGAGGGGGTGACATCCTTCTCCTATTCCTTTCTTCCGGCTGCTACACTGCACACCGATATTTCCGCTACGATCAGTCGAGTTTCTCTATGTCCGAAGAACGCGATCCGCGCATTTTCTTTGCCGCTGAACGAACCTTACTTGCCTGGAACCGCACCAGTCTGTCTCTTATCGCCTTTGGCTTTCTGGTCGAACGGGCAGGCCTGCTGATGCGGGTTCTGGCACCCGAGCAGGCGGCGGCCAGTTCTCTGCACCTGATTTTCTGGGCGGGTATGGGGTTGATTGCGCTGGGGGCGTTCACGGCTATGTATTCTTCGCGCCAGTATCTGAAGCAGCTTAAGTCGCTGACGCCGGCGCAACTGCCGGAAGGCTACAACGCCAAGTGGGCGATCGGGGTGAATCTGGTGGTGTTCGTGCTGGCGATTGTGCTGATCGTAGCGCTGTTTCTGGAACATCAGTCATGAAGTGGTGGCCGCTGGTTATGGTGATGACGTTTCTCGGTGGGTGCAGTAACGGCACGCCGACGCATCTGAGTGCGGAAGAAAAACGTGTGGATCAGGCGTATCAGGCACTGCCTGCACTGGCAGACCGTCTGCGCGATCCGGTGGAAGCCTTCGGCGTTAAGTTGTTTTCCTCCTCCGACTCGTACGCTCTGGGCGATATGGTGGAGCAGCACGGCAATACGCTCTGGCAGGCAGCGGTGAAAGATGCCGCTGAACGGGCGGATTACGATGACCGAGCCCTGTACTGGACGCGCCTGCAGATGACGCGTCTGCTGCGCTCTTCATCCATCTACAAATTGTTGCCGGGGCAGGATCAGCAGCAATTACTCTGGTGGCTTGAACTGGCCTCACGCGGTAATGCGGATATCCGTTTTGCGGACGATGCGGATGTGAAAATCCTGCTCACCGGGTTTGATCCGTTCTTTCTGGACCGCAACATAGCCCAGTCCAACCCTTCTGGTGTGGCGGCTCTGTTGCTGGACGGCGCGGTATTCGATCTCGACGGCCGTAAGGTGCAGATTGAGAGTTACATCCTGCCGGTGCGTTTCGGTGATTTTGATCAGGGTATGGTGGAGGCTGTGATGGCGCCGTTGCTGGAAAAGCAGGGCGTGGACATGATCGTCACGGTCAGCATGGGCCGTGAAGAGTTCGACCTTGAGCGTTTTCCCGGTCTGCGCCGCAGTGCCGAAGCACCGGATAACCTGAACGTCTACACCGGGGCAACCAAGGCAGAGCCGCAGGTGCCGCTGCTGAAGGGCGAGCCGCTGTCGGGCCCTGAGTTTGTTGAATTTTCTTTACCGGTCGATGCCATGCTCGCGCAACGGGGGACATTTCCGGTGAACGACAATCATCACGTCACGACCCTGTCGGGTGAACATATCCCGCAGACACTGGCCGGGCTTGAGGGTGAAACCTCGGTGTCCGGCAGTGGCGGAGGGTATTTATCCAACGAGGTGAGTTACCGCAGCATCCGCCTGCGTAACCTGCATCAGCCTGAATTGCCGGTCGGACATATCCACACTCCACGCATTACTGAGCACGACCCACTGGTGCTGAAAAGCATTGTTGATCAGGTGCGCGAACTGGTGCTGGCGGCGGCAACCACCATCACAGACTGACCGGGTTCAGGGGGCGATATAATGCCCGATATGTTCAGCAATCAAAGGCTGAGCTTTGCCGGTAGGATGAATGCCATCGGCCTGAATCATACCCGGCTGACTGGTCAGCTCCTCCGGGAAAAACGGAATCAGAGTCACCCCGCTGTCGTGCGCCAGTGCCGGATAAATCCCGGCAAAACTGTTGGTGTAACGTGCGCCGTAATTGGCCGGAATCTGCATCGAAAATAAAAACACCTGAGCGCCGCTGGCTTTGGCTGCATCGATCATGGCACTGAGGTTTTTGCGGATCTGTTTGACAGGCGTTCCGCGCAGGCCGTCATTTCCTCCCAGAAAAATCAGCACCTGATCGGGTTTATGCTCGGTCAGCAGCGACGGCAGACGCCGTAATCCACCATCGGTAGTATCACCACTGACGCCCGCGGCAACCACCGTCTGCTGCGGATTTTTTTCACGTAACAGCGTCTGCAATTTTCCCGGCCAGTGCTGCGCGGCAGGAACGCCATACCCGGCAGTCAGGCTGTCGCCGACAATCAGTAAGGTGGGTTCGGCAAAAGCCCGCAGTGGCGAAAATCCCGCGATCAGCAGAACAAAAACCAGAATCCGGAGAGGTGTCTGCAGGGAAAAAGGGTGGGTAATCTGCGGAGAAGAAAAAAACACAGGTAGCTCCGGTGCTGACACTGGCACACAGGCATCACTGCCTGTTATGTGCCGGTATATTAAAATGACTGATGAGGTTCTGAGCGTCAGAGTAGCCTGACGTTGCAAAATAAGACAACCATCAGAATTCTGTGTTCCGGTCCGGACAATAACCCTGAAGTTTCATGACACCCGCCTGCGGTATGCTTGTCACAGTACGTGTTAATCAATGATTCACGAGGATGTTATGCAGAATACCCTGACACAGGCCCGCTCAGCAGACGCAGAAGGACAGGCACCCCAACCGCAGGAGCGGCCAGTGCTGCTGGAGGCCCGTGCGGTCGGGCAGCGTGTCAGTATGGGCGGAGAGACGCTGGAGATTCTGAAAGCCGTCAATCTCAGTGTGCATCAGGGGGAGTCAGTGGCGATTGTCGGTGCCTCCGGCAGTGGCAAGTCGACATTACTGGGGCTCCTGGCCGGGCTTGATGTCGCCAGTGACGGCGACATCATTCTCCTGGGCCAGAGCCTGAACGGGCTGGATGAAGATGGACGGGCTTCACTGAGAGCGCAGGACGTCACCTTTGTTTTCCAGAGCTTTCATCTGCTGCCGGGCCTGACGGCACTGGAGAACGTCATGCTGCCACTGGAGATCAGCCAGCGCGCTGCCCGCAACGCGCGCGCGACCGCCAGTTCAATCCTCAGTGAAGTCGGTCTGCAGCACCGCCAGAATCATTACCCGCAACAGCTCTCCGGCGGTGAACAGCAGCGCGTCGCTATTGCCCGGGCGTTTGCCGGACAGCCCCGCATTGTGTTTGCCGATGAGCCGACCGGTAACCTCGACCGCGCCACCGGTAAACAGATCGAAGACCTGATGTTTGGTCTGAACCGGCAGCAGGGTACGACACTGGTGTTGGTCACACATGATGAACGGCTGGCCCAACGGTGTGACCGCATCGTGCGCATGGAAGACGGCCAGCTGTCTGAGCAGACAACCCCGGCGTCACAGGGTGAGCAGGGATGACAGACACCAGCAAACGCATGTCCGCGATGGCCTTGCTGCGCCTCTCGCTGCGGCTGTTGCGCCGGGAAGCCCGGAGCGGTGAACTGACCCTGATCTTTTTCTCGCTGCTGCTGGCGATGACCTTATCGACCGCCATTTCGGTGTTCAGCGCGCGGCTGGATCAGGCCATTCTCAACAACGCCGCCGACTATCTCGGCGCGCCCTTGCGGGTGCGTTCCACATCGGCGTTTGAAGACAGCTGGCTGGAGGCCGCCGACGCTCAGGGCATCCGCCATGCCCGGGTGGTGACCTTTCCGTCGGTGGTGCTGAAACCAGTCGGCCAGGGTGATGAAATGGCGCTGGCAGCGGTGAAAGCCGTGGATGACGGCTATCCCATTAATAGTCGGGTACGGGTGCGCTTCAGCGATGAGGCAGACGCTGAACTGCAGACCGCCGGGCCAGCCCCCGGCACTGTCTGGGTGGAGTCACGTCTGTTGCTTCTGCTTGGTATTGGCATCGGAGATGACGTGGAAGTGGGCGATGGCCTGAAAACCGTGACCGGCGTTATCGAGGAAGAAAGCGACCGTGCAGGCAGCCTGTTTGATCTGTCGCCGCGGCTGATGATGCACTGGCAGGATGTGGTGGGCACAGCCCTGCTGGGGCCCGGCAGCCGCACGCGCTATACCCTGATGCTGGACGGGCCGGACGATCAGCTTGCGGCCTATATGGAAGGGCGCGAGCTGAAAACCGGGCAACGCGCAGAGACCATCAAAGATGGCAGTCAGGCGTTATCGGGCAACGTCGACCGGGCGCGGGAATATCTGTCACTGGCGGCCCTGCTGGCGGTGATTCTGGCCACGGTGGCCATTACCGTCAGTGCCGGACGCTTTGCCCGTCGTCATCTGGATACGGGGGCACTGCTGCGCACCTTCGGGCTGGTCAAACAGCAGCTGGCGGCGCTGTTTCTGCTGCAATGGCTGGCGCTGTTTCTGGTGGCTGGTGTGTGTTCGGCGCTGATTGCCCTTGGTCTGCAACAGGTTATTATCAGTCTGCTGGCCTCGCTGGTGCCCGGAGGTCTGCCTGCCGCACCGCTCGCCGCCTGGCTGACCGGGCCGGTGACAGGTCTGGTCTGCCTGCTCGGGTTTGGTGTGCCGCAGCTGCGCCCCCTGTTCGATGTCACACCCCTGCGGGTGCTGCGCCGCGACATTCAACCGGGCGGCATGGCCTGGGGCAGTGTGCTGGTGCTGGCTCTGCTGATCCTGTTCGGCGCCGTGACGCTGTTTACCGGTGACTGGGTGCTGAGTGCCACACTGGTGCTGGGCGGAGGGCTGATTTCATTTATCCTCATGACCGCCGTGGTGGGACTGATCGCCCTGTGCGGACGTTGGCTTGCAGGCAGAACCCTGCCATTGATGGTGCGGTTTGTCTGGCAGTCGGTTAACCGTCAGCGCTGGGCCACCGCCGGGCAGGTGCTGGCTTTCACGCTCACTTTTGTGGTCATGCTGCTGATGGTATCGCTGCGCACCGACCTGGTAGAAGACTGGCAGAAAAGCATGAAGGCCGGTACGCCGAACGTCTTTATGCTCAATATCCAGCCAGACCAACTGACGCCGCTGGAGCAGGACTTTGCCAGACTGGGGCTGGAGTGGCATCAGCCATACCCGATTCTGCCGATGCGCCTTACCGAAATTAATGGCGAATCACTGGTGTCACTGGGGCTGGATAAGCTGGGCGAGATCGACCGTGATCTGAACTCATCCATGGCGCGTGAGCTGCCCGACAGCAACACGATTGAAGCCGGTGACTGGTCAGCGGTGCAGACCGGCACAGGGCAGGTCTCTGTTGAGGCTGAGCTGGCCGGCAAACTCAGTGTCAGCCTCGGCGACACACTGACCTTCACCGCCGGAGGCTGGACCATTCATGCCGAAATCAGCAGCCTGCGACAGGTGGACTGGGCGAGCATGAGCCCGAACTTCTTTATGATGTTCTCGCCCGATGTGTTTGAGAATAAACCCATCAGCCTGCTCAGCAGTATGTACCTGCCCGACGGGCAGGAAACCGCACTGGCGCAGCTGATCCGCAGTTATCCGGGCATCACCTTCCTCGATACCCGGGCACTGCTGGCTCAGGTCAACTCCCTGCTGGCACAGATAACCCGCGCCATCGAACTGATCCTCACCGGCGTACTGGCGGGCGCGGTGATGGTCATGCTCGCAGTACTGCTGACCACCACCGATGAACGCAAAGTACAGAGCGCACTGCTCAGAGCACTGGGTGCAACCCGCCGTCAGGTGGTCAGCGCACAATGGGCCGAGTTTGCGGTGCTTGGGCTGGTGTCGGCATTACTGGCACTGGTGATCGCCGAAATACTGCGCGCCCTGTTGTATCAGGTAGTGCTCGATATTCCGTTCAGCCCCATGGGCTGGAGCTGGCTTCTGTTACCACCTCTGGCGTGTGTAGTCATCAGTGCAATTGCCGTGTTTATGCTGCGTAAAACCGTCACCCAGGCCCCGCTGAAAATACTCAGAGCAGGGTAAAAGGGCCATATTCCGGGCTCTGCAGTCAGTGCAGAGCCTGAGAACAAAACGTCATCCCGAAGCACCTGGATGAAGAGATAAGGACTCTCCTCCGGGTGGAGATTTCCACATCGTCAAAAGCAACCTCAAAACCTCGTCTGGCACACCTTACATTTCGTCTTGCCCGTGTATCAGGCAGGTGATAGCTTGAGCAGACTATAAAACTGACTTTCAGCAGAGTAGTTTTAAAGCTGATGTCCACGCCGTGGCCAGAGTAATGGGCTTGTGCGTTCGGAATAAAAGGATTCAGGTTATGGATGATATACCCGATAAATCAGACAGATATCCATGGTGTCTCGAAAGAGTTGACCGAGTTAAATGTGCAAACAACTAACAAACTGTTAAGACACTATGAACATCCCAGAGCTTGAGCATAGAATTAGGGACTTTATAAACAGCCCAAGAAGACAGACTGTTCTTTTGGCTCGTGTTGCCGACTGGAACAAACTGTGCAGTTCTTTGGACTTGGTTGGGGATACGCAACTGGCGATTCAAGCCTATCCAAAACTTTGTAACAGTAAGGGAGATGGAGCAAGTTATTTAATTGTCTATGGGATACTTCAAACGCTTCTACTCCAGCAGGATGCAGCTAAGCACATAGCTTCAGCACTAAATATAACTATAAAACTCCCCAAAGAGCTAAATGATATTCGCATAGTTCGTAATAGTGCAGCTGGCCATCCAGGCTTGCAAAATGAAAATGGGCAATCAAAATCATGCTTTATATCCAGAATGTCATTGAGCCCTATTGGGTTCGATTTAATGACAATATACTCCAAAGATCGGGATTATAAGATTACTCATGTGAGCATTCCTAGGCTTTTGAAGACACAGAGCTCTTACCTAAGTGAGGTTTTATCTAAAGTAGTAGAAGAGTTAGAAAGGCAAGAAATGGAGCATAGAGAAATGTATAAAGAGACAAAGTTGAGTGAGTGCTTTCCTCCTACAGTGAGTTATTACTTTGAAAAAATATTTGAAGCGATTTGTGGTAAAAATGAGAGCCTCTTTGGAGTATCGAATTTGGACTTTATCCAAGATTGTTTAGATAACTTTAAAGATAATCTAGAGCTTCGGGGTTTATGGGGAGTGTATGACTCTATAAATTACCACTATGGTAAGTTGTTGTATCCGATGAAAGAACTCAATGTCTATTTTGAATCCAAAGAAAAATCAAAGTTGAATGGTGATGATGCATATATATTTACTTCATTCTTGGTCGAGCATTTAAATAGTCTGAAAAAAATAGCTATGGAAATAGACGAAGAGTATGCATCCAGAGCTTAGTCTTAGAAAATCACCGTTATCGGATGAAATTCACGTGTTGCTCTCACTTTTCCTTAGAAAACGGTGTTAGCTCAAAGAGAGGGGCCATGGGAAGTATACTAGAACGTTTGCTATATCTTGATCGTGAGTTCATAAGTTCGCTATATGAGTCTGAGAAAGGAGTTAGTCCTCAATCGATTATAACTCGAACCGAAGGACTGAATGCGGGGGTGCAGATTCCCCTTTTTAGTGCTAACGCTAGCTCGGTTGAAAGCAAAGCTTACTCTGTTTCTGCTATCCAAATGTTCAAAGAACTTAAAAGTGATATTTTAACGTACGAAAATTTTAATTCTGCTATTTTTGAGTATAAACAAGCATCTATGACATGTTGGGTTACTGGAGTTCTTTCAGCCACAAGTGTTGAAGTTTCACGATCCCGTAGAACATTTACACTTATTGGTGAATCTATGAGGCAAAGACCAGAGAGGAAAGAACTGGTAAAGAAAGAGAGTTATTGGCAGCTCTCATCAGAGGATGAACAAAAATTTGCACTTATCACTAACAAGGAGTATTTCTCTTCTGGCGTAGAGAAATTTCCTGACCTCGTTGGTTCAGTTATCAATCATTTGGCATTTCCAGTGAAAGCGCTGGTACGGGTTTATTCGGCTAGAAGCTCTTTTGAGGAATGGATAGCTGTTCCGTTGCTTATAGAAGAATGTGATGCTGACAGATAACTCTGGCGGACAGATGATTTCTCCTGTCTCACTAGATTCTAAGGCCATTGAGGTACCATGTACTCACCCGATAGCAGCCTCTGAAAATCCTACCCCCCAGTCCGGAATATCTTCCACATAATAAAGGCCAGCAGAGCCATGATCAGCACCAGTGAAGCCAGCAGAGCCCGGACGACCCAGTGCACGGCAGGTATAGTGGTGTCTTTATTCGGAGTGTTATTTCCGGCGGTTTGCGGCGGCGGAAAATAAATTACTTTGGCGGTGCTTTGTTTGTCTGTTTTATCCGGTTCTGAGCGCCACTGTCCAACCGGTGCTGTAACAAGGGAAGCTGTGTGCTGGCTTTGTTCCGCGACCGGTGTTTGTTCTGGTTGTTGTGGTGTTTCTGTGGCGCTGTTGTCTTTCTGAGTTGATTCACTCTGTTCTGCGTACCAGTCCTGTACGGATGGGGTCCATTCTTGCTCCAGCATGGCGCGGATACGGTGCTCAACCGAGCGGTAGATGTTGGGGTCTTCGTGTGGGTCGCGTTCGCGGTTACGGCGCCATTCCAGCAGTTTCTTCAGTTTGCTGAATTCATTGTCATCCAGCAGGGCGTATTGACCATCCTGTTCCAGCCAGTGCTGGCCTATATGGACAGGACAGTACTGTCCTTCTCCCAGCAGGTGAATGGTGTACAGAACGTCTGTATTCACTACCTCGTTGGCGCTGTGGATGTATTGGTTCCGGTATGCATCAATCAGGGTAAAAATAACATTCCCAAGGCCTGTTTTCCGGTCTTCCGGTGATGGCGAGATGAAGTAGGAGAGCCCGAACTGGTCGGCAGACGTAATGTAATAAGGCTGGAGATTGCGGTAATCGAAGCTGCTGCAGCCGGAGGGGACGTCGGCCAGTTCAGCGCCTGCATGCGGTGCGGAGAATAACAGGCATAAACCTGCGGTCAGTCCTTTGAAATTCATGCGTGCGCCCCCGGTGCCGTGCAGACTTTACCTGACGGGTATCCTGACCAGATATTGCACACGGGGCAAGTTTAAAAGCGGGGCGCTGCAATAAGCTGCAATCATCCTCAACAAAACAGGAAGTGCAGTTATAGGAAATACAGTGCCCTCAGGTCGTGGTGCGCAGTAATGCGCACCACTCAGAACCGGCCCGTTTAATCGGACAGAGCCGGGTAGTCGGTATAGCCCTTGGCGCCCGGGGTATAGAAGGTATCCGGATCCGGGTTATTGAATCCGGCGCCGGTACGGATACGTTCCGGGTAATCCGGGTTGGCAATAAAGGGCACGCCGAAGGCGACCATATCTGCGCGGTTGGCCGCGATGGTTTCGGCGGCTTCTTCCGGGCTGTAACCCATATTCACCATCAGGTTGCCTTTGTAGAGTTCGCTGGCGATGGTGATGACGTCACCGCCCTGACGGCCGAGGAAGTCACTGCGCATAATGTGCAGGTAGGCGAGATCCATCGGGTTCAGATGCGCGCACAGATAACGTACCAGCGCTTCCGGGTTACTGTCCTGCATGCCGTTGTAACTGTTGAGAGGAGACAGACGGACGCCCACACGGTGGTGTGTCCAGACCTCGGCCACGGCATCAATGATCTCGGACAGGAAGCGCACACGGTTATGCCAGGAGCCACCGTAGAGGTCATCGCGTGGGTTACTGCCATCCCGCAGGAACTGGTCAATCAGATAACCATTAGCGGCGTGGATCTCGACACCGTCAAAGCCTGCTTCTTTGGCATTCTCAGCGCCTTGACGGAAACCGGCAACCACCTCGGCAATGCCTTGTTCGCTCAGGGCTTCCGGGGTGGTGTAGTCGAGATGGCCGAGCGGTGTGGTGGCGCCGCCTTCAATAGCGATGGCAGCGGCGGAAACCGACTTTTTACCGCCATTCAGCTTCGGGTGAGCGGCACGTCCGGCGTGCCAGATCTGCATAAAGATCTTGCCTCCGGCTTCATGCACGGCATCGGTGATCTTTTTCCAGGCAGCAATCTGTTCCTGATTGTAGATGCCCGGCTCATAGGCAAAGGCAGAGGTGTCTTCCATCACCATGGTGCATTCAGTGATGATCAGACCGGCACCGGCACGCTGGCGGTAGTACTCCTGCATCAGTTCATTGGGCATATGGCCCGGAGCACGGCAACGGGTGAGCGGGGCCATGATGATGCGGTTGGCCAGATCCAGATCACCCAGACGGATGGGCGTGAAGAGCGAATTAACCGAGGTCATAGTGTTTCCCCTTATTGTCCTGTGAAGAACACTATGACGCGCCTGAGGCGGTTTGTTCAGCCCTCAGATTGCAACAGTCTGTTGTACTTTCTCCCTGATAATCTTTTTGGAAAATGTCCGTTCACTGGGCCAGAATATCAGAAGGAAAATTCGGGAGAGTACCCATGAGTCAGGCGGATGTTCTTTTTGTGTCGCACGGTGGTGGTCCACTGCCTTTGCTGGGAGACCCGGGACACCGGGAAATGGTTCAGTGTCTTACGGCAATGAACGGGGAGCTGCGCAAGCCTGATGCCATTCTGGTGGTCAGTGCGCACTGGGAAGCGACCATTCCGACGGTCACGACTGCGGCCAATCCGTCGCTTTTTTACGATTACTATGGCTTTCCGGAAGAGTCTTACCACATTCAATACCCGTGTCCGGGCGAGCCGGAACTGGCCCAGCAGGTGATGGATGTGCTCACGGTTGCCGGAATTCCGGCCAAGAGTGATGGTCAGCGTGGACTGGATCACGGCGTGTTTGTGCCGCTGAAACTCTTGTACCCGGAAGCGGATATTCCCACCATTCAGCTGTCGCTGAAGAAAGGGCTAGATGCCGCTGAACATATCCGTATTGGTGAAGCACTGCGGGGCCTGAACTACGATAACCTGCTGATCATCGGCTCGGGGTTTTCATTCCATAACATGCGTGCGTTTTTTACGCCGGAGACTCCGGAAATCCGCCAGATGAATCAGGCGTTTGCCGAATGGCTGAACCAGACCTGTGGCGATACGGCGTTACCGGAAAGTGAGCGTGCGCAACGCCTGATCGAGTGGGAAAAGGCACCGGCCGCACGCTTCAATCACCCGCGTGAAGAACACCTGATTCCGCTGATGGTGTGTTACGGTCTGGCGGGACGTGCGAGTTCAAAGATTTATGATCTGAGCATTGTGAACAAGCGCTCGGCCATGTACCGCTGGGCGCCGGAGTAATTTCAGCGGCTGACAATGCGGGATGACGGTATTTTAAGCCGCGGAATAAAGGTAGTCCCGGCTACTTCAGGCCGTATCCCGCTCAAATTCCTCGCAGTACCCTTCGCCAAATATCAGATTTTCGCGGAAGGGTGTCACATCAATATCCGACACCATCAGATCGTAAAACCAATGGCTGTCACTGACATCGCCAACGCATAACACACCGATAATCCGGTCATTTTTCAGAATGAGCTTTTTGTAAACGCCCATCGTCAGATCTTCGAGGGTGAGCACGTCGCAGCTGTCATCCGGGGCGTTGAATTCGCCGATGCTGTGCACATCCAGCCCGGACACTTTGAGTTTGGTCAGATGTGTACGTTCGAGGTAATGCAGATCAGACTCTGACGGTGACATTAACTGCTTAGCCAGCACTTTGGCCTGGTCCCAGATGGGTGCAACAAGACCATAGGTATTGCCGTCGAACTCGCAGCATTCACCAAGGGCATAAATACCCGCTTCTGAGGTCTGCATCTGGCTGTTTACGGCGATTCCGCGTCCGGTGGTTATACCGGCTTCTTTGGCTAATTCGGCATTCGGGGTAATGCCGGTGGCGAAAATCACCAGCTGTGCGGGCAGCGACTGTACGCCATCTCTGGTCAGAACACGGACGGCAGAAATAGCGTCGCTATCGCTCAGAATTTCTTCCGGTGAGACACCCGTCATTACGTGGATGCCACGGTTGGTGAGTTCACGTTCCAGAATACCGCTGGCGGTGGCATCCAGCTGCCGGTTCATCAGTACCGGGTTGCGGTGCAGCAGGGTGACGTCAATGCCGTGATGGCGGAGACCAACAGCGGCCTCAACGCCCAGCAGACCCGCGCCAATGACCACAGCCTGTTTCAGGCCGGGCATTTTTTCCAGCATGCGGTCCACATCGCTCATAGTGCGGAAGCCAATCACATCGGGGTGATCCGCTCCCGGAACCGGCGGAATAAAAGAGCGGCTGCCGGTTGCAAAAATCAGGTCATCAAACTGAATAACCACGCCTTTATCCGTCGTCAGCTGACGCTCGCGGATATCGAGATTATTGACCGTCTGATTGAGTAATACTTCGGTTCTCCGCTGCTGATACCAGGACGGCTCGTGCGGAGTAATGGCAGGCAGAGTGGTTTCTTCTGCCAGCAGTGGAGACAGCATAATGCGGTTGTAATGGGGGATGCTTTCATCACCCATGATGAGAATCCGCTGATACGGATGGTGTTCACCCAGCTCTTCGAGCACCCGGTTACAGGCCATCCCGTTACCAATGATTGCCAGTATTTTTCCGTTCATGCATGTATCTCAAATCATAAAAAACGGCCGGAAATACTCCGGCCGTACATGGTGGTAAACCGACACGCTTGTGACATGTCATTTACCGGTTCCCTGCCAGGGGAGTTTCTCAGG
>CETZ01108560.1_pt1 | contig 15155 bp, 13 predicted proteins | sample 531441 | NCBI WGS metagenome assembly CETZ01 (sample SAMEA2623098, study PRJEB7988) | marine metagenome | isolation source: saline water (ENVO:00002010), including | reverse complement strand
CTGCCCAGGGTAATTACCTGATCGCCATTTTTATCCTCAGGAACTACTTCTGCCAGGTACGCAAGAGTATGGAACTCTTTGAACTGTTGATTCACACTTTCACGTTCAGGTGAAATATGGCCGTAGCTCTCGGTGTGGGTACCATTACCGTGTGGGTTAAAACGGATATCGTAAAAATTAACGGGAGAGCCATCTTTTACGCTACCCACCCAACCATCACCTTTAACAGGCTCTTTCAGAACGGACGGAACGTGCCAGGCCCGCAACTCTTTCTTTGCATCGCCCAGAACAGATGACAGGTCTATTCCTTTATTGAGGTTGGCTCGATACTTTCTACCCAGGTGTTCCAGTGTAATTAGCATGCTCAAATATAGAAAAGTGAGGCGGCAATACCGTCTGAATGAAAGCGCCATTCCTGTGGTATGAATAACCGCCTATTCTGGAGGTGCAACTGTCCTTTTCCCAATACCGGCTCTACCTCTTTCATCAAGTAATACGAGTACTCCGGGGCAAATGTTTTTTCTATTTCCAGCAGGTCCAGACCTTCCCGAGTGCGCAAAGCGGTCATCAGGTATTCATTGAAGCGATCTTTCTCTGAAAGCTCTTCGTATTCCTGCGCCAGTTCTCCCTTTTCAATGGCCTTCCTATATAGGGCATTATTCGAAACATTCCAATAACGGTGCATAGCCCGGAACGAATGGGCCGAAGGACCGACACCCAGATATGGCCGCCCCTGCCAGTAGGAAGAATTATGCCTGGCGCGGAAACCCGGCCTGGCGAAATTGGAAACCTCGTAATGCTCAAAGCCCGCTTTATCCAGCATCTCCCATAGTATTTTAAATTGCCGGGCAGCTTGCTCTTCGTCTAATGGACGATGTTCGCCCTTCTCAATTTTATGATGGAGAGCTGTACGCGGTTCCACGGTTAAAGCATAGGAAGAAATATGAGGCACTCCGAGATTTAAGGCCTGCCTTACCTGATCCTTCCAGGCCTCGTCATCCATATTGGGCAAGCCATAGATAAGATCGAGCGTAATATTGTTAAAACCTGCCTGCCGGGCATTCTGCAGGCAACTTATGGATTGCTCCGCATTATGACTGCGGTTCATGAATTGCAAGTCACTATCCCGGAAGGATTGCACTCCTATAGATAGTCGGTTTATACCGGCAGCTTTGAGCTGCGTCAGTTTTTCCTGGCTAAGGTCATCCGGGTTTGCCTCCAGGGTAATTTCAGGATTTTCCGCCCAACGGAAAGTCTTAAAAGCTTTCTGCACCAGAGCTACTATTTCCTCATGCTCCAGCACTGAAGGTGTGCCTCCGCCAAAATAGAGGCTTTGCAGAGTTTCACCCTTAAAAAAATCCTTTTGTAACTCCATTTCCCGAAGGATGGCATTAACCATAGGCTCACGGTATTTCAGGGATGTGGAGAAATGAAAATCACAATACACACAGGCCTGACGGCAGAAAGGGATATGCAGGTACAGGCCGGCCATCAGCTGCGGGGTTTACGCAGTTGGATACGAAAGGTAGTACCGGCTCCAATCTCTGAAGCGGCTACGTAGATACGGCCGTTGTGGTACTCTTCAATAATACGCTTGGCGAGGCTCAAGCCAAGGCCCCAACCTCTGCTCTTGGTGGTATAGCCCGGCCGGAAAACCGTTTTGAATTTATTCTGAGGTATCCCTTTTCCGCTATCCTTAACATCAATACGCACCGAGCGGTTGGTTTCCGTGAGACTCACGGTAATATTCCCTTTTTCACCATCCAAAGCATCAATCGCATTGCGGATCAGGTTTTCGATTACCCACTCAAAAAGCTCCTTATTGAGCTCAGCACTAATTTGGCCATCGGGTAATTCCGAGCGGATCTCAATCTTTCGTGGACTGCGGTTTTTGAGGTAATCCACCGAGTTGCGTACCACTTCCACTACGTCCTGCTGTTTGATAGACGGTTGGGATCCGATCTTGGAAAACCGTTGGGTAATGGTATTCAGGCGCGTAATGTCCTTTTCCATTTCGGTGACCATAGTGCTGTTCTCTTCCTTATTTCGAAGTAGTTCCAGCCAGCCCATCAGCGATGTGAGGGGTGTACCGATCTGGTGGGCCGTTTCTTTAGCCAGGCCGTTCCAAACCTGGTTTTGCTCTGCCTTGCGGGCATTGCTGAAGGCGATGTAGGCAATAATGATGAAAAGTGACATCACCACCAATAACACGATGGGGTAATAACGAAGCTTGGTAAGGAGGATGGAGTTCTGGTAATAGATATATTGTTTCTGGCCGGCCCCAAGATCTACTTCTATAGGCTCTGCCTGAAGGCGCATCTCCTGGAGTTTACTATCCAGCCAGGCCTTATCCTGCAAGCGCTTTGCATCCACATTCTTACTGTTTACCACATTACCGTCCTGGCCTACCAGGATGATGGGAATAGTGGTGTTGGACTCTATGATCTCCTGCTCAAAGAATATTTCGCAGTTGGCATCATCGTGGATGATGTTATTCATGGCGTGCCCAAACTGGTTCACCTTCTTGATCTCCTCTTGCCTTAGCTCATTGAGAAAACCCTCGGTATACCACAAGGTGGCTGCCCCGATGAGGATAGCAAAAACGAAGAGAATAAACTTCCAGAGGTTCTTTTTTCCGTAAAAGTCCATGGTTTGCATTTAGGAAAAGTCTAACAAAAATACGCGCTAAATATTACAGTACACCTTTGGCAAAATAGTTGGTTGAGTAATTGCGTTACTTATTTTTCCTTCGTCATGCCGTTAGTTTGGTTATTTTTGACGATTTGGAACTTAACCCGAACAACAGCTTGTCAAAAGGACTAGTAATTATACCAACCTATAACGAAAAGGAGAATATCGAAAGGATAATCCGCAGGGTGTATTCCTTAAGTGAGCCTTTTCATATCCTGGTGGTGGATGACGGATCCCCTGACGGCACAGCAGACATTGTTAAATCGCTGCAAACGGAATTCCCCGAACAACTCTTTATCCTGGAGCGCAAGGGCAAGCAAGGCCTCGGCACAGCCTACCTCAAAGGCTTTGAGTGGGGGCTGGCCAGAGATTATGAGTTCTTCTTCGAGATGGACGCAGACTTTTCCCACAACCCTGATGACCTGGTGCGCCTGTACCAATGCAGCGTAAAGGAAAATAAAGATGTGGTGGTAGGCTCCCGCTATATCAAAGGTGTAAACGTGGTAAACTGGCCTATGAGCAGGGTGTTACTGAGTTATTTTGCCTCGCGTTATGTGCGGGTGATACTGGGTATTCCCGTGGAAGACACCACCGCAGGTTTTATGTGCTACCGCAGAAAAGTACTGGAAACCATCAATTTTAAAAAGATCAAATTTGTGGGCTATGCCTTCCAGATCGAAATGAAATACGTGGCCTATAAAATGGGATTCTCCATTATGGAGATACCGGTCATCTTTACCGACCGGACTCTAGGCAAGTCTAAAATGTCACAGAATATTATCCGTGAAGCCGTATTTGGAGTTCTTCAGCTCAAGATGAGAAACATCCTCAGGCGCTATAAGTAAAAACGGTTGTTACCATGAAAAAGATCCTGATCAAAAATGCCAGGATAGTAAACGAAGGCTCCGTAACTGAAGGAGACCTGTATATTGAAGGTGAACGCATTGCGCGTATCGACAATCACATCAGCCAGAAAGACAACAATACCCAGATTATTGATGCGGCCGGCCGTTACCTCCTACCCGGACTTATTGACGACCAGGTGCATTTCCGGGAGCCCGGCCTTACCCATAAGGCCAACATAGGTACCGAATCACGTGCTGCCGTGGCAGGAGGAATAACCTCTTACATTGAGCAGCCCAACACCGTGCCGCCTGCAGTAACCCTGGAGCTACTGGAAGATAAATACAACATTGCCGGACGCACCTCTATAGCCAATTACGGCTTTAACCTGGGCGCTACCAATGACAACATTGATGAACTGCAAAAGGCTGATTCCAGGCGTATCCCCGGAACCAAGGTGTTTATGGGAAGCAGTACTGGAAATATGCTGGTAGATGAGGAAAAAGCCCTGGAGAACATATTCTCCAAAAGCCCGCTACCTGTAATCACCCACTGCGAGGATGAGAAGACCATCCGTGAAAACCTGCAGCGTTATATGGCCGAATACGGGGATGCTATCCCGGTTCAGCTTCACCCGGAGATCCGTAGCCGCGAAGCCTGCTACCTTTCCTCTTCCCGAGCCGTGAATTTGGCTAAAAAGTACGACACACGCCTGCACATATATCATATCAGCACAGCCGAAGAAACCGAACTTTTCACCAATAAGATCCCTCTTCAGGAAAAGAGGATCACGGCTGAAGCCTGCATCCATCACCTTTGGTTCAATGACCAGGATTACAATGAAAAAGGTACTCTTATCAAATGGAATCCGGCTGTAAAAAAGGAAGATGACCGGAAGGCTATATTCAAGGCTCTGCTGGACGACCGTATTGACGTGATTGCTACGGACCATGCTCCACACACCCTGGAAGAGAAACAAAATCCTTATACCAGCGCTCCTTCCGGTGGACCTTTGGTGCAACATGCCTTGCCAGCCCTGATGGAATTTGTACGCGATGAGGAAATGAGTATTGAAACCCTGGTACAAAAGGCCTGTCATAACCCGGCCATACTCTTTAATATTGAGGAGAGGGGCTTTTTGAGGGAAGGCTTTTTTGCGGATATTGTATTGGTTGATGCCGCCAGGCCCTGGACAGTAACCAAAGAAAACATCCTCTCCAAATGCGGATGGTCGCCTTTTGAAGGTACCACCTTCCGATCACGCGTTACCCATACTTTTGTAAACGGCAACCTGGTGTACGATCATGGTAAAATTATTGAGGGTTTTACGGGTAAAAGGATGACTTTTGATCGCTAGAAACTTCATATCCATTGTTTTTGTCACCCTGCTGATCTCGTGTTCCGGGCGAAAAGAGACCACTATACCGGCCGAAATACTGGGCAAGGAAAAAATGACGGCCATACTCACGGATATCCACCTGGTGGAGGGCGCAAAGCTGGGACGCAGGATAATGGGAGATACCGTTTTGGCCGATGTCTACTACCAAAAGGTATTTGAGAAACACGAGGTGAGCCAGGAAAAATTCGAGGAGAGTTTCAACTTTTATTCCGACCATCCTGATATCATGGACAAGCTATACGACCAGGTGATTGAAAACCTGAATTCCGTAGAGGTAGTATCCCCCCGATGGGAGGATAAGAAAGAAAACCAGCAGGAAACGGACAGTACCGCCATTGAGACTGATAGCAGTGCGGTGAAGCAGGACACAACCGTACGTAAAATACCTAAAAGCCCATTTAACCGAAAGATCCGCTGATCATCTTTTCAGCCACTTGCGATAATGCCGGGCCATATCTTCCACGGTTTCCCTTACCGGCCTAAACTCAAATCCGAGCGTTTTTTTGATCTTATTGCTATCGTAATAATAGGTATGCTGGGCCGTATGAGCCGTTTCGCGGGTAACTACCGGTTTTTTACCGGTAATGAAGGACCGTAGCTTTTCCATACGCCAGATAATGGCACTCATCCGGGGCAGCACTTCGGTATTCGGAGCCTTTACCTCCAGGCTCTCGGCCACGTATTCAAAGAATTTCTTATAACTAAGGTTCTCAGCTGCAACCACAAAGCGCTGCCCGCTTACCTCACTTTCCATTAAGCGGATCATGACCTCAGCCACATCCCTCACATCCACATAGGCGTTGGTGCCTAGAGTGTAATATTTAAAGCCTTTGGCAATAGTGTGAAAAAGGGCAGGACTTCCTTGTTGCCAGTTTCCGGGCCCTAATATTATAGAAGGATTTACAATGACCGCGTTGAGACCTTCCTGTATCCCGCGCCAAACTTCCAGCTCTGCACGATACTTACTCCGGGCGTATACGCTATTGTGTTGTCCAGGAACCCACTCACTATCTTCATTGATATATTCCGCATCAGCCTTTCGCCCCAGGGCGGCCACACTGCTTACGTATACCATTTTGCGCACGTTCATCTCCAGGGCTGCATTTACCACGTTGGCCGTCATGGCCGGATTCTTCTCCAGCAAATCAGCACTATCTGATGAATCAAAGCTTACCAAAGCCGCACAATGATACAGCTCGGTAACGCCCTCCATAATGGTATAATAGCAGGTAATATCCAACAGATCGGCCTCCACCCATTCCAGGTTTTGTATAAGCTCGCCCGGGCTCCTGTAATACCGTATGGTATTTTCCACGGAGCTGGTGTCTGAGCCCGGGCGGTGGGTAGCACGCACCCTTTTCCCTTGTTTAAGGAGTTCAAAGATCAGGTGTGAGCCTAATAAGCCTGTACCACCGGTTACAAGGATCATGTTTTTTGAAATGAGAGCTCAAAGATAGAGGAAGGACTGAAGATGCAAAACTTCAAAAGGTATTACAAGGCTTATCCACGCATATTTGTTTGAGGAAATTAGTCCATACTTTCTGATAATGCTTTTAACTTTGTCCGTCTTATAAGATCAGGAAATGAAAAAATTTGTGGATGAGCTCCGCTGGAGGGGCATGCTTCACGACATTATGCCCGGCACCGAAGAGCTTCTGAACAAGGAAATGGTATCCGGCTATATCGGTTTTGACCCTACTGCTGATTCGCTGGGAGTAGGCAATATGGTACAGATCATGACGCTCGTACATTTTCAGCGAGCCGGCCATAAACCCTATGCTTTAGTAGGGGGAGCCACCGGACGGGTTGGTGACCCTTCGGGCAAATCCCAGGAGCGCAACCTGCTTTCTCCCGAGGAGATCAACCACAACCTGGAACGTCAGAAAGCCCAGTTGGAGCGCTTTCTCGACTTTGACGACCCCTCTAACGGAGCCGTTATCGTAAATAATTACGACTGGTTTAAGGATTTTTACTTTCTGGATTTTATCCGTGATGCCGGTAAGCATATCACGGTCAACTACATGATGGCCAAAGACTCGGTAAAGAATCGCCTGGAGTCTGGTATGTCATTCACTGAGTTTACCTACCAACTCATACAGGGTTATGACTTTTACCACCTGCATAAAGAGTTCAACGTAAAACTGCAGATGGGCGGCAGCGACCAGTGGGGAAACATTACCACGGGAACAGAGCTTATCCGCAGGAAAGGCGGGGGCGAAGCCTTTGCGCTCACTACTCCCCTTATTAAAAAGGCAGATGGCACCAAGTTTGGCAAGTCTGAAAAGGGTAACATTTGGCTTGACCCCGAAAAGACCAGCCCTTATGAATTTTACCAGTTCTGGCTCAACGCAGCCGATGCTGATTGCGAAAACTACATCAGGATCTTCTCGTTGAAAGACCGTGAGTCTATTGAAAAACTGATACAGGAACATCAGGAAGAGCCTCACCTCCGGAAGTTGCAAAGAGCCCTGGCCGAGGAAATAACGGAAAGGGTTCATGGAGCAGATGAATTGCAAAACGCCATTGAAGCCTCCGGTATACTCTTTGGAAATTCAACCGAGGAGTCACTGCGCAAGTTGAATGAAAAGACCTTCCTGGCCGTATTTGCCGGTGTTCCCCAGTACGAAATAGACCGCACCAGGCTCAAAGAAGGTATTCCCATCGTAGACCTGTTAGCCACAGAAACCCCCATCTTGCCTTCCAAAGGGGAAGCTCGCAAGATGGTGCAAGGCAATGGCATCAGCATTAACAAGAGCAAAGTAGATCTTGATAAGGAAATTACTGAGAGTGACCTGGTGAACGACAAGTACATCCTGGCCCAACGCGGTAAAAGAAACTATTTTATTATCCTGTGTAATTAGTAAGTTTATAGAATCCTACGTAGAAGGGCATAAACAATTTAGTCCCCTTTTGTATTATGTATCCGGAATAACTCGATAAACACATTGCAAGGATCTCCTAAAATAACGGAAGATAACCTCATAGAGGAATTCAAAGCTGGCAATAAGGCTGCACTGAATTATATCTATGAAGCGTATTCCGGTGCTTTATACGGTACCATTATTAAAATTACCGGTAACGAAGAACAAAGCCGGGACTTGCTTCAGGAGGCTTTTGTTAAGATCTGGAAAAAAGCGGATAATTACGATCCCGGAAAAGGTGCTCTTTATACATGGATGATCAACTTAACCCGGAACCTGTGTATTGATTACCTGCGCTCTAAGAAATTTAAGAACAGCCAGAAAAACCAGACTTTAGATAATCACGTATATAGTCTTGAAAGCAGCAGGCGTTTTGACCCACAACACATAGGGTTGAACGAATTGCTGAAACGCCTTCCAGACGAACAGCAACAAGTGATTTACTTTTCCTACTTTCAAGGTTATACTCAGAAAGAGATTTCTGAGGAGCTTAATATACCGTTAGGCACCGTGAAGAGCAGGGCTAAGGCAGCACTTGAAAAATTGAAAAGGGTGTTTAATTGAGATTTACTTTAGACGGTGGACGTTAGAGAATACATAGAATCAGGAATTGTTGAAGCTTACGCAACAGGTATGCTTGTCGATGCTGATGCCCGTGAGGTTGAGCAGATGGCAGAAAAGCATCCCGAGGTCCGTGATGCCATTCTTGAAGCTCAGTCCACATTGAATGCATTATCCAGGGCTTATGCCGTTCAGCCCAACCCTGAATGGAAGGATGATATCCTGAGTGCAGCCTTTGCTGCGCGGGAAGGTTCGTCTTCCAGGCAGGAAGAACCAGTTGTACGTACCATTGGTCATACCCAAACCGCTAAGTCCGGAGGGTCTTCCCGCTGGGCCATCGCAGCATCTATAGCGCTGTTGATCAGTCTGGGCATTAATGCTGTGCAGTACTCCAATTTCAATGATCTCCGATCCGAATTACGGGCCACCAACCTGCGTATTGCTGAACTGGAACAAAACCACCAGGTTATGGTGGCCAGTTACAAGGAAGCCAATCAGCAATTGGCGGTATTGACGGATCCTACTACGGCCAGCTTTGTAATGAAGGGTGTGGAAGGTCGCGATCCTGAATATCGGGCCGATGTATTCTGGAATGCCAAAACTGAAATGGTGTACCTGAACGTAAAAAACCTTCCTCATGCTCCTGCGGGTAAGCAATACCAGTTATGGGCGCTCAAAGACGGGAAACCGATCGATATGGGCGTATTTGACGGCATTGATCCCGACACCACTCTTAAAGAAATGGGAAGTGTTCCCGGGGCGCAGGCTTTTGCCGTAACCCTTGAACCAACCGGAGGATCCGTAAATCCCACGCTGGAGGAAATGTACATTTACGGAGCCCCAGCCACCTAGAATTTCCTGTTTATAAGCTTAAAAAGGTATAGAGAATGGTATTCTCTATAAGGTCTTTTTGTGAAGAAGGCGGTTTGTACAAATAAAGGATGTGAAAGGGCGGATCATCGTATTCGTCCTTGATTTTGGGAGCCGTTACTACATGATCATTGGTGATTACGGCAAACACGCTGGTTTCTCCCCTGAAGATCACAATCATCCTGAAATCCTGCTCCTCAGCGGCCGTTTTATGCTTTTCACGCAGGGCATAAGCCGTAAATTCATCAAACTCTCTTTGTTCAAAATCGTACATATCGAAAAGCTCCTGAAAGCCAGCTGTCTGAACAGTCCGGTTTTTTTCGGCCAGCAACTCGTTAACCCTATCTTCCGGCACGGTACCATCCTTTATCCTGGTCTTAAACACGTAGCCTTCCAGGACCACAATAATGCGATCGTCCCCACGATAACCATCTAATTTACGTTTGTCCCTTATTTTAACTTCCTTAAGTACTTCCCCGATCTTTTTACCACCTTCATCCTTCAGTACCGTTCCGGGATACAGGTATTTTTCGTCCGGAAGATCGGACGGTGTTATGCAGGCCTCCCTGCGGATTTTAAACCAGCCTTCTTCCGGATCGTAAGAGTACACCCCTACGTCTGCATTCAACTTGAACAATGCTTCCCCATTGGGTTTGTCCAATACTGTGGTTTCATCCTCTATGATCTGTGCCTGAAGCAGCGAGCCTGCCAACAGGCTGATAAGAACCATAAGTTTTCGCATCATCTACAAATTAGATTACCATTAAATTACAACCCCTGATATCTGAATTATCAAAGCGGCCCATTACCTCAAAACGGCCGTTGCTGTATACCCTGCCCAGATCCTGGGTTTCAATAAAGGCGCAACTATCCACGTTGGCCAGATCAATAATATTAATTCCTCCGGTTTTCCCCAAAGGAGCTTTGGCAAAAGGATCCGTCACCTCTCTTACGGCCACCTTCATCCAAGAGGGGCATTCAAACAATCCATCACCCCCGGAGTACGCCTGGGAAAGCAACTCGGTCATTCCGTATTCGGAATGGATACGATCCACGTGAAAGGAACTTTTGAGCACACTATGTACTTCTTCACGCAGCAGTTCCTTGCGCCTGCCCTTCATTCCACCGGTTTCTATTACTATAAGCGACTCCCAGTTCTCCTGGTAGTTTTCGGCCATATCCAGCAGTGCAAAGGTTACTCCAAAAAGGATCACCTTTTTTCCCTTTGCCAGCTTTTGGGTAATGGTATGTGCCAGGCTGGCGTGGTCATAAAGATAAAAACCACTGTCCTGATCCTCACTGAGCGCTATTAGACGCTCCACCATTTGAATAAGCGAGGATCCCTCTCTTTCCAGGTAAGAAGGCAAAAGAGCCAGTACACAATAGGCCGCAGGTAATCCATACACCCGCTCAAAAGCCTTCAAAAAGGTTTTCTCATACCAGCCGCTATCCCTTACGTGATGTTTACTGCTTATGCTGCCGCTGGTCCCGGAACTGCTAAAGATCACTTCCGGCTCAAACTTACCCGTCTGTACGCTGAAATTCTTAAAGAATCGTATCGGTAAAAAGGGAATTCCATTAACGCCTTGCACATCTGCAGCAACTATACCCAGGTTTTGCAGATAATGGGCATACACCGGATTTTCACGGGCCTGGAAATTAAACAGCTCCAAAGCAAGGTGGTTAAACTCCTCCTCGCTATGAATGTCAAAAATCCTATTTTTGAAATATTGATGTCCGGGCAACGTTTCGGGTTGAATGAGCGTTATATGGTTATATGAGAAACTTCTCTTCAAAAATACTACTCTTCAGTTTCATATTCTCGGCCCTGGCCAGCTGTAAGAATAATGACAGGTTCAGGGACGAACCTTTTTTGGAATATCGTTCCTACCGCTACGTATATGACGAGGACAGCACCTCAAACCGCAAAAGCATTGAATTTACGCTTTACTTTACCGATGGTGACGGAGACCTGGGCTCCGATGAGGAACCGAAAGATACCTGTGACATCTCCATCAATAACTTTTTTATCCGCTATTTTGAAAAAGTGGACGGCACCTATACGGAAGTAGAACCCAGGGATTCCTGTCTACCTTTTGACAGCCGTATCCCAAGCCTGTCTCCGGGAGGCTCCAACCCTACCCTGGAGGGAGAGATCATCACCTTCTTTGACTACAGCGGCTATCCTTTTAACGAAGATGTGGATTCAGTACGCTTTGAATTCAAGGTAGTAGACCGTGCCGGACACGAGAGCAATATCAGCGGCTCCCCTTCTATTCCTGTTCCTCAACGGTAGAACGTACTTCCTGGGGAAGGAATACCTCACTGATACTCACCACATGGTCAGCAATCCGCTCCATTTCTGAGATCAGATCACTATAATACATACCACTTTCCAACCGGAAACGGCCTTTCTCGATTTTTTTGATGTACTCTTCCCGCAGCTCCTGATACATTGTATTGATTTCCCTCTCTAATCTTTGGGCCTCCCTGAAATTCATCTTATTCTCGCTGGCTTCCAGGTTACTCACCATCAGATCCATGGCCTTTCCTACCAGCTCAGATAGCTTCAACACCCGATCCCGTATTTCCTGGGTGAAGTAGGCCTTCTTCTTTTTGCGGGCATCCAGATTGCGGCTGATCTCCAGGTAGATGTCACCGATACGTTCCAGGTAGTTGGCCACGCTGAGCATACTACGCACCCTGGCGCTGGCTTCTGAACTCAGATCCCCTGCCGAAGCCTTGGTTAGATAGGTAGCGATCTCTATTTCCATACGGTCGGAAATATCCTCGTAATTCTCCAGCTTCTCCACGTATTTCTTAAACTTCTTCTCCTCCATTTCAGTAACCAGGCGCGGCACATATTTGTAAGCCCTCCGCATGAGATCGGCAAACTTGGCCAGTTCCTTTCGGGCCTCTATGATGGATAATTCGGGCGTTGCCATCAAACCGCTACCGATGTAATCGAGACTAAAGACCTCATCTTCGCCTTTGGAAGGCACCATACGGGTAACCACCTTGGCAATAATACCCACAAAACCCACCATGATCAATACATTCAGAATATTAAACGAGGTATGGAACAAAGCCAGAGCCTTGGGAATACTGGTTGCTGTTTCGTAAGGATTACTACCAAATACAGACTCGGTTAAAGAGGCTATGATGTTGAGGAAAAAAGGTAGCAGCAGCAACATCCACAGTACCCCGAAAACGTTAAAGATAAAATGCGCCCGGGCCGCCCGTTTGGCGTGCACATTGGCAATAAGAGCCGCCAGGTTAGCGGTTATGGTGGTGCCGATGTTCTCCCCTAATACAATGGAAGCCGCCAACGGAAATGATATCCAACCCTCATTACACATGACCAGGGTAAGCGCCATAGCCGCACTGGACGACTGCACCACAATGGTAAGCAAGGTCCCTATACCCACAAATATCAGGCTGATGAGAAATTTACCCACCAGACCTTTTTCATCATAGGTAAGATCACTTAAGAACTGTAGGACCTCAGGGTGTGATTTCAGATCGGGAACGGCATCTTTCATAAAGGCCAGACCCAGAAAGAGCAGGGCAAAACCTATGAGTACCTCACCCCATAATTTGATCTTTTCGCGGCCGGCAAACATCATGGGAAAACCCACCGCCACAATAGGAAGACAAAGCGCACTGATGCTGAATTTACCGAGGCCCAATATGGAAATAAGCCAGGCTGTAACCGTGGTACCTATATTGGCACCCATAATCACCCCGATGGATTCCACCAGGCTTAATAAGCCGGCATTTACAAAGCTTACCACCATTACGGTAGTGGCTGAGGAGGACTGTACCAGGGACGTGATCAGAAGACCCGTGAAGATGCCGAAAAAGCGGTTGGAAGTCATGGCTCCCAATATTTCGCGCAGCTTGCTGCCGGCCACTTTCTGAATGGCATCGCTCATGACCTTCATTCCATAAATGAAAATGCCCAACGCTCCGATAAGGGTAAGAAAATCGAATATCCCGAAACTCATTTTTTGGCTTTAAGTTGCTGCTAATTTAAGGGTTGCGTGACATAAAAAAGGTATGCCGCAACTACGTTGCGGCATACCCCGTTTATACTGGAAAACCCTCAAGTTTAATTTCCTATAATTACTGAACAATCAGCTTCCTGGAAGCTTTGGCACCGTTCATTTCTACAGAAATAATATACACACCGCGAGATAAGGATGAAGTATTGAATTCCACCAACTCGTCAGCCGTTTCAAAACCGCTGATCCTCTGACCGGCCAATGATACTATCTCTACTTTCTTCAATTCATGGGTTGCAGTGCTGATAAATACCTTCTCCGAAGCAGGGTTGGGGTAAAGGGTAATATCGTTCAGCATAAATTCTTCCAGGCCAATAGGAGCCATATTTCCAGGGTTACCAAGGTCACCACTGTTGGACAAATAAGCTCCGTCCACACCGTTTACTGAAGAACCCAGTGCAGCACCGGTAGTATCAAACTGCAAGGACACACCAAGGCTCACATCACCAGCGCCCCAGCTTACACTGGAGATCTTCTGGCCCTTATCATCATAGAAGTTCACCTCATCGGCTGATTCCTGCAGGCTGGAGAACCCGATAATACCTACTTCGTCCTTGGCTATAACCACCAGGTTGGTCTGCAGTTGCCTCCAGGTATAAGCCCAAGTGCTGTCATCAGGTGTAACCTCATCGAGGAAGATGATGGACTCACCCGGATTGATCACCAGGCTGGTTTTTACTTTACGGGTTCCGGGCACATCATCGCTATCATCCCAGCTGAAGTCCAGCAGGTCGATAGGGTCTGATCCGTAGTTGGTCAATTCGAACCAATCGCCATCCACCGTTGGGTGTGCACTGTTGGGCATTACTTCGGTAATAGCCACTTTAGGCAGGATACGGATAATGTCCTGTCCTTTGCGGGGTTGTATCTGGTACTCATCTGTGTAAGGGTTGGATGGGTCATACTGACCACCAATACCGATCACATCAAATTTACCCACGGGAGGCTTACCCCAGTTGGTTATGATATCGGCATCCACACGCAGGATAACGGTATCATTGGTAGGCAATACTATGTTAAAGTTACCGAAGTTGGCGGAAGGCCAGCCGGTAGTATCCACCATTTCCACACCGTTCAGGCGTATAAGACGACCTTCGGTTCCTTCTCCGAGAGAAGTTTCCACAGCCGGGGCAGGGAGTGTATTTCCTGAAGAGATCAGTTTTACAGAATCGGGTACGATCTCTATAGTACCGTTAAACTGCTCAATATGACCGATAGCACGGATAAGATCACCTTCAACCGGGGTATAGAGAAAACCGGAAATATTACTCTTATACACTTTTACACCCGCATCATTATTGGGCGAAGTGATGTAGAAATCATAACGGTTGAAACCCAGGTTAGAGATAGAAACGATACCTTCCAGTTTACAACGCACATTCAACGAGTCAGATACACCATTGGCGTCTACACCTACAATATCAATGATATTATAAAGGGGAATGCTGTCAATAATGGTATATACATGCGTGGAAGGAACCCCGATATTAACACCGGTAGCCTGAGCAAGGGTAAAGGTAATGTCCTCATCATCCTCATTAAGACCATCCGAGATCATATTCACATCAAAGCTTACCGCAGTATCACCAGCAGCGATGGGCAGGGTAATAGTGTCATTAACCACCGCAGGAGTGGTGGTATAATCACCGGAAGTCACGTTCAGTCCGTTGCTTACATATACCTTAACCTGACCGGCAGACGTGGCAGCAGGAACTATAGGCATATCAACAGCTACAGTGCCCTGGTTTTCCACCCGCGACTGAGCTCCTGATGAGAAAGTAATGGTTGGGGTGGTTACTACCACGG
>CETZ01125288.1_pt1 | contig 15324 bp, 11 predicted proteins | sample 531441 | NCBI WGS metagenome assembly CETZ01 (sample SAMEA2623098, study PRJEB7988) | marine metagenome | isolation source: saline water (ENVO:00002010), including | reverse complement strand
CCCGGCAGGTCCAATGCGTTATTGAACTGGTACCAGGCGGCCTTAACGTTAGCCACATCAACGCGCCAACGTATGGATACATCATCAGTTTCAGTGAGTTCTTTTACCACTTCACCTTTTTTATCGAAACCGTAGATGCGGAAGCGCACTACTTGTTTTTTGACACGGTTTTCACCGTCTTTATAGCCTCCTTCAGGATCAGGGGCTACACCAGGCACATCGGAGGCCAGGTAAAATTCTTTAGAGTTGCCTACACGGGCAATACCCAGGGGCGGATATATCGCCACCCGGGTGATAGAGTTGTCACTCATTTCATTTGGTTTATTGGTTTATAATAATGGCATAAGATAGCAGAGTTTAGCATGGTTTGCAATAGAAATAGAAAACTTTGGAATGTATTGTGAAACCCTGGTCTGATATAGAGTATAATGTAGGTGTAAATACTTATGAAACAAGAGTATTTACGTAGATCTAAATATTGGTAATTATACTCTTTATTTGAATATTTTAATGTATAAAATTTGAAATATTTGGGAATTATAAGTTAAACACTTTATGCGTTTGTTCAGGACGCAAACAGAAGTTTAATTATTGTGCTTAATAACCTGGTTTCGAACTGGTTAAGACAGTGGTTTCCTGAGGCCATTATCGGAGGATTGAATGCCTGTATTGCAGGTAAAAAAACAGTCCGATGCTGCCTAACACCAAGCCAGGTAATTATGCCTGGAATAGTAGGGAAACAGAAAATGTAAATCCCTCAAATCTTTTTTTAAAAAAAGTAAGTGATATAATCATAAGTCATTTATCGGATCCGGGTTTTAACAGCTCCCTATTAGCCCGAAAATTAGGTTTAAGTCGTTCGTACTTAAGTCGCAAACTTTCAAGGCTCAGCGGTAAATCTCCCGGAAAATTAATATATCTCTCCCGGCTGGTTTATGCAGAAAGGTTGATCATTGAAGAACAGTATGCCATAAAGACTGTGGCTTTAACCTGTGGTTATAGTGATACCGCTGGGTTTAGTAAGGCTTTTCAGAGACATTTTGGTTTAACTCCTACAGAAGCAGGTCGTAAGAAAGAAACAAATGAGTGCAATTGGTCCGTTCCTCTAAATCCCAATCTAAAGGTAATATTGGCCAGTCAAATTCAAAAAGACCGGTGGTTGCAAAAACTTTTACATCTTTTGATTGAAGAAGTAGAGTCGGGAGAGAAGACTAGCCTTAAAGAGATAGCCGGCAAAATGTACCAGAGCACCTCTCAGCTGAACCGTATTTTAAAAAAAAACTGGGGGTAACCACCATTCGTTTATTGGGAGACATTCAACTACTCTTTGCTGTCCAATTATTATCCACGGGTTACGATTCGATACTAAGCATTTCACACCGTTGTGGCTTTTCAGATCAAGCCCATTTAAACCGAAAATTTAAACGGTCATTTGGATGGTCCCCCGCCCAATTTCAGAAGAAGGGCCCTGTTCTCCAGGATTTTAAATGGTTGAAAAACGTAGTGACGTCACAAACAGACAATAGTATGCCTGTTTAATTCAAGTTTATCGCCAGGGTCTATTGCAATTTTGTGTTATCCAATTGATGCATCACCGGATAGGCGTAAACCGAAAAGCCTCTTAACAGAGTAGGTAAACAAATTAAATATTTAAACTATGTCAGATATTAAATTAAACCTGGTCAATTTATCCCAGGATGCCAACAACAGCAGTTATGTGATCTTTCAAAAGAACGCTTCTCTTGATACTGCGGTGCAGGATGTAGCCTGGATAGTGGTTAAGAACCTGGGAATTAATGACAACCACCCATTTGTGTACCCTATGGGTCTGACCGTTAGTGCCCAGGATTCAGATGGTAACTATATGCCACAAATTGCTACAGAGAACGATAGCGTGCACAGCGTTGAAATGACCCCGTCAGGGCACCGCCTGAGCCAGAGCCCTGGTAAAAAGGCGGCTAATCCCCGGGAGGTGGAGCTTTGGAATTCCCTTTCGCAGGGAGCAATTCATGCGGAAATATACCGCAATGGCAAGTTATTGGCTAGAAAGAGCAATGTGGTTCCCGGTTCGAAGGCCAATTTTAAGTTCAAACCTTCCATTTTTATAGGTTGCGTATCGCAGTTGGAGGAAGGGGCTGTAATGGATTCCAATGTTACCGTGCAACACCTTCAGGAAATACCGTTGCTGGGCATAAAACAGGCCGATATTGTAATTAGCGGTGGAGGAATAGGCTCTGAAGCTACAGGCTATCAATTTACACTTGAAAATATAAGCTAGAGTAGCCTTATGTTTTGTATCCGGGAAGGTCTATCTCAAGCTTCCCGGATACTCTTTTAATCATTTATAAAACAACAAGCATGAAAACACTGGAAAAAGCAGAGGCTGATGCCCTTTGTACCATCGTACTCCTGGGGTATTGCCAATCAAAAAAGAAAACTCCCACTTTTGTATATGAACTTAAGTCTAAAGAAGACTACTCAAAAGTTAAAAGTATATTTAATGGCCTTGGAGTACAGATTACCATACAGGAAGCGCTTCCTAAAACTGAGAATGCTGTAATTATTGCGGAAACTTCCAGAACCGCTTATTATGGATCCAATAAAAAGATAATTTCGGATATTGAAAACAGACTTAACAGGAGTCTGGAAAAGCTCACTGAAGATAACCTGTTTGGTGCTTATATAGGAGGACGTTCGACCATTGCCGCCATTGAACTAATAGGCAGTTCAATCATACAACAGTACAGACCCAGGTACAGAGCGGTAGATAGCGATATTGAGGACCGATATAGCAAAGCCATAAAAAACACCCGAGGAGTATCTGGCATACTTAGAGAAAATTATATACCTCAAATTGATAAGGTAAAGATAAGATTAGAGCTGGAACCGTTTGAACCGGAGGAAAACAGCGGTGTCAGGCCGGGCTTTCAAGATCAATATTTGCCAGGACATTTATTTAAAAGTATACATGGCATGGTAGCCTCAATGATACTATTTGCCTTTGTTGATGATAAGAATGCCTTTAATTTTGAGCTGGCCTACAGCCGGGGAACTACCAAGGTAGCTTCATGTTTTCCCTGCTGTGCTTTTATGACAGCCAACGGAGTACCACCTTCTGCCACCCACCTGGGACGCGGTGATAACTGGAACCTTCCCGATCCAAACCTTAGAAATGTCACCTATTTAAAGAAACCCTGGGTTGAAAAAATAAACGAATGGTACCAAATGGGGATGAAGGTATTAGCAGATAAAAGAAAGACAACGGCCTGGCACGATATGGGTTTTTCTGGTTCTGATGTTCATGAAGTTTTCCTGGAAGCCTTAACCTTTGAAGGACCCTTTACACAAAAGGTTATTGACACTACGTTTGAAGAGCAGAAAGTGTCTGGTGGGTGATGATTTTAATCACGCAATCTGTTTCAAAGTGTATTAGAACGCCAAATTGAAATTATAATCTGTATGAAAGGCTTTCTTGATATAGATCATTCCAGGACTAATTTCAAATTAGATTATCGGGTGAATGGATTGTGCATGGCGGTACCTTCTTTAAAAGAGTTGTATGCTAAACAATTGCATAACAGGCTATCTGCTAAGGGAAACAGTATTTACCTGGATCAATTACACCGGGAGATATCCTCTGATTTACCCTCGCTGAAACCTCTTTATTTCAGTGAGGTCCTCAATCAAAAAACAGCAATACTCTCGTTTAATGATGTTCGTAGGTATATTAATTATGACTGTGCAGTTTTTGCCGGGGTTATAAGACTAAGCGAGGGTCCGGCCCATACGTTGCTAATTCATGGTTATGATACTGGTTGTCAGGAAATCAGCGCTTTGCATTTACAGAAGCAAGAGATGTTAAAAATGAAATTTAAGGAGTTAGAAGCGTATTTCTGGTTTGAAACCCTGATCATTCAGATATAGAATTTCACCGTCACCAAAGCTTGCCAAATTGTACCATTTCATGTTTCCAACCAACAAGAGTTTCATAAAAGACCTCAGGGAGCTAAGCACTATAAAATGTAGAGTTTATAATACGGGAATGTGTAGTCTCTTTTTTGCTTTAAATGCTTTAGGGGCAATAAAGCCTGAATTCCTAATCAAATGGCTTTACAGGGCGGGTCAGCATAATGGTGTTGCTCAATTATGGTGTCTCCTGAACTTCCTGAGAATTTCTGTCCTGCCAGGTAAAAGGAGGCATTGCAGCGTTTTTCTTTTACCTTCAATTCTGGCCAAAATGGTTATCTGTGCAGGAAGACCCGCCCCTCAAATAAATATTCAGCCTGGGGGTTATAAATTGTTAGAAACTGTTTATCCTAACGAAGCCAGGCATTGTATAGAAACAATAGGCCCTGCAAACCTGAACCTTCAGGCTGCAACTTATTCCGCTCCTGAAGGGCAGAATATCCACCTGCTTTGTGTTTTTACGGATACAAGAGGAGTAAGTTGGGTAGTGCAAAGTAGTAACACTCATTTTTTTGACCCTTTTAATGGAACGTTTGATAATAAGTGGTCTCCTCAAAAGACTTTTGATCCAATGGGATCTGAATATTCTTTTTCTGGTTTATGGCTGGTTGTAAGTTAGAAATACAGGGCATAACTGTTTCCTAATAAAAAATGATGGTAAATAATGAAGGGTAGTAGAGTTATCACTCATTTCATTTGGTTTATAAAAAGTCTTCCAAAAAGGTAGTTGGGATGGGTAAACCTTACAACTACAATAGTATCATATTTAGCAGGTGATTATTTATGAAGTATAAACGGTGAATTTTTTCTCGTGAATAGCAGCGTATCGGTCTGGGATGTTAAACCATAAAGCTATTTATTGCGATTTTTAAGGGTGTAGCCACTAAAAAGAGGGTGTTTTTGTAAGGTTAACGGAAAGAAAAGGTTTGGTACCTTTCCTTTTTAATTCAACCAATTATGAAAACAACCACCAAACTGATTCTTAGTGTATGCATTGGTCTGCTTACTTTTTCAGCGGGCCATGCCCAGCCTCCTTTTTTGGTGCAGGCACCGGATAGTTTTGCCACCCCCGTCCTGATTATTATTCCTGATAAAACGGTGGACTGGCGAACGCTTGATACCGGAACAACCGTAAAAGCTAACTTTTACTATGTGATGAATAATACGGGTACTGTGCAGAGTATAGTATCCAATAATCAGCTGATACCGGAGCATGTAAAAGTTAGTGGCAAGCTGCACGTTCGTGGTGATGCTACATCTCAGGACCCCAAGAAACAATTTGAGGTATCTCTGCACAAAAAAACCAAGGGCAGCCACTTCCTGGGGATGGAAGATGGAGGTAAACACTGGGTATTCAATGATTGCGGAGCCGTTGACGTTACCCTTATGCGGAACGTCCTCACCTTTATCACCCAAAATGGCATGGGGCAATATGCTCCGGCCTGGAAATGGTTTGAGGTGTTCTTTTGCGCAGACACTTCCTCCATTACCAATATGGCCGAAATATTGAATAATCATTACCGGGGGGTGTATTTACTGTTTGATAAGATCCGCTTTGAGAAGCATCGTGTAAGCGGGAAGTATCACAAAAAGGATCCGGGTGCCAGTGATGCGATCATTCAAATTAATCAGGCTGCCCGTGAAAAATACTATCCGCTTAGCTGGCATGTAGCCCCGGCCAGCCCTGCGGAAGTTTATGAACCCAAACTGGATGATCTTGGGGACACCTCTTCGGTATACACAGAAATTGACAACTGGTATAGCGAGTGGGGTAAGCGCTCTGATGTTATATACCGGAATTATGTCCTCAATAGCGATACGGGGGTGCCGGACAGCCTTTTGAGAAAGCTGAGGACATGGTCGGATTACCAGTCCTTTGCCACGTATTTCCTGATCAATGAACTGGCTAAAGACCAGGATGGTTATCACAAGAGCACTTTCATGGTAAAGCGTGATACGGTATGTTATGCGGGTCCGCTTTGGGACAAGAACAAATCCTACGGTAATTTATTCAATAACCCGGATAGTACCTCTTTTTACAATACTCCGTCCGGTTGGTTGTATAAAGACGGAACCAAAACCAAGAACCCGGATGCTAACCAGTCACCCCAGTGGTGGAGTGCCATGTTACTGGACCCGGTGTTTTGTGATACGGTTTGGTCTCAATGGAGCCGTTATAAAACGACTTTACTGGATACCAATAGTATGAATAGCTTTATTGATGAACAGGTACGGTATTTAAGCATACCTACGTCCACGGCAAAAAACCTTGAATCCGCTTTACTGCGCAATAACGCATGCTGGCAAAATGGATCTAATCTTACACTGGCAAAGTACAATCAGCAGGTAAGCGAGTTGAAAAATTACCTGGCGGCACGGATCCTGTGGATGGATACGGCTCTTCCCAGGCTTTTAAAGAAGTCAGGTTTTTCAGTTCCACCTCACTAAGGCCGGAGCGCAGGAGGATATATCCTTCTGCGCCCGCCCTAAAAGCTTAAGCTTTTATAAAAACATCTTCTTTGTTTAAAAGAATCACCAACAGGTAGTAAAAGGTAGTGCGGCTTTTATGCCGATTGGAAGTGCCCATTTTAGTACATACGGTTTCAATCACTTCATCCAGGTCAGGACTTGCCGGCATATTCAGCTTGCCCTCCAGGAAGTTCTTTTTTACCGTTTTCAGTTCCTCCGGATCGGAGCAGGCTACCAATGAGGCGTCCCGGTCATGTGTGGCGGGACCCAGGTATGTATGAATGGCATCGTACAGATCAGGATTGTAAGCCACATCTATATTATTCAGTTCCCTTTGCAGCACTTCGTCAGGAGCTATAACGGCTTTGGGGAGTTTCATTTGGGGAGCTCTACGTTTCAATGTAGCCAGTATCTTGCGGGAGAGCTCATTAAGGTCTTCCATGGTTTTTACGCTCTTAATACTCCCGTGGTACAGTTGATTCAGCAATGGAAGGGAGAAATTGTTGCGCCTGGCGGTATGTACCAGGTAACGGTGCATGATCATACTCTGCAACTCATTAGGTGGTTGAGACTTGTTTGGTTTGCAGGTATTACTCAGTGGAGCGCTGATCTCTACATTGGTTCGGGCCTGGCCGGGTGAAAGGGTTATAACATCCGTAAAGGAAGAGGCATGAAGTACACGTGAACCCAATAACCATTTTTCGCGATCTATACCAAAGTGGTCCAAAACAGTGGCCAATACCGAGCTATGGTCAAAAGGTATAGAGCCTTTTGCGCGGATTACGGTTTTTTCGTCAATGAGAGGAGAGACGAGTAGAAGAGGAACCCGTACCCCCAGTTTAGTGAAGGAAAAAGGCACTTCAAAATCATCCGGTGGTAGGGTGCCATCTGCAGGGTGATGCCAGGGGGCTACGGTATCCGGGGGTGTTACATGATCATAGGTGCCCCCGTGTTCATCAAAATTGATGATCAGCAGTGTTTTAGCCCAGGCTTCCGGGTTGGATTGTAAGGCAGTATACAATTCGTGAACAAACTGCTCACCACAGCCTACGTTGCCGGGCGGATGATAGTCATTACCGTTCCAGCCTATACCGTGTTCTTTTAAATACCAAGCTGGCTCTATGAAACTGAATTTAGGTAAGCTACCGCTTTTCGCCTTGCTCATGAATGCTTCTATTCCGGCAAAATGATGCGGGTATTTCGGAGTTCTGTGCAAAGGAATCCAGGTGGGATTGGACATGGTGGGCCAAAGCAGGTCTTCAGTAAAACAATATTCACCGGGTAGATTGGTTGGCCATTTATTACTGTAAAATATCATCCAGTCATCGGTAGAACCATGACCATTCTCTGACAAAACGTTCCATACGTTTCTGCCGGTAAAGTCGTAGGGCGTTAAAACACCTTCAACGGTCATCCAGTAGTTGTTGACCATTGCCGTTCTTTTAGAACCTATATCGTGATAGTTACCAATGGAATTACCGGTTAATGAAAAAGCGCGGTTGCAGTTGGTTTGGGTGGGAATAGAAGAGAAGTAGGCATCTGAAACGGCAAACTTTTTGGCGAGGTCGTTCAATACCGGTAATGAATCCGGGGTGTAGGCGGCCATGATCTCTTCTGGCTTTTTAGATCCAGTGGTGGCAAAATCATTGAAGAACCCACCCATTGGGTTACCGTTGGTGTTGGCGACCTGTATTTGTACGTGTTGAAACTCTTCATGAGGGTCAACAGCAGGTATCTGCTGGCCTTGCTGTTTATTAATAGCGGTAGCTGGAAATTTAAAGCCGGAAGTATCCCGGTTGAAATAATCACCGCTCTGCAGGCCATCAAAGGGTTTGTCAGAAGGAGGAATAAAGGTTTTGGGTGTATCATTTTGGTAGAGCCACCCCAGAACGCTGTCAAACGATCGGTTTTCCAGCATCAGGTATACAATGTGTTCAATATTTTCCATGATTTGATTTTGGTTATAATGGTTTAAAATATACAGTTTAATATGCCAGATTAAACCGTGATTTATAATGTTAAAAGGTAAAATATTTATTGATTCTAATCGAGTATTTTTGTATTAATTACAGCTGGTTAAAAAGGTGCTACCTCCATTCCTAAAGTACGGTAGGCTGGTGCCTCCAAAGCCTTCCGGATATGCTGTACATCGGTACTATGATCTTTCAGTGTATGCAGGGTTTCCTCCACCGAAGCCAGTGGGCGTGCATAGATCACCCGGGCATTGGTTTCACGGAATAATTGCTGTAAACGGGCCAGGAATTCCGGTTGCTCCAGCAAAGCATTGTCATGACCAAAATCGAGGATAGCCTTAGGGTACTGTTTTACGGCATAATTGGCCAATTGGAGTTTCAGGAATTCATATTCTGCCAGGTTAAAAACGCCTTCCTTTAACCAATTGCGCAGGTATTGTTCCGGGTGGAATTTGCCGCTATCATTAAAAGCTTTCACCAATTCCACCGAACCGTATTTTGCGAGTTGCTTTTGCTGCACTACAGCTGACTGCGCCCATACCTGCCATTTTATTTCATCCAGACGCACTACTTTGCGCCTGGTTTCTTTGATAAGCTGGTTTATAACTTTTTTGCGACTTTCAGGCGTTAAACCGATCAGGGCAATGGGTCCTTCTTTTTGCTGTGATCCCGTGGCTTTCCACTCAGCCAGCCCCTGCTTTACTTCCTCATGCGCCCAAGGCAGGAACGTACTCATAAAAGCCTGTCCCTCAGGTGTAAGTTTTGCACAACGCTCTACCCATTGCAGCCCCTTTTTAATCCGCATAGCGTTTTGGTAGAGCAGACCGTGCACAAAATCACGGTACTCCATTTTTACCTGGGACAACATCCTGCGGTCCAGTGCTAAAACGTGTGTAAAAGCATATACTCCATGAAAAACAGCCGGCATGGGTCGGGGAATATCCAGCCGAACCGGGCTATCATACAACTGATCCGGTTGGTTCGTAAACAATGGCCCCGGTGTTTCAAAGTGCTGCCCTAAGGAAAATAATTTATTATGAGCGGTTTCATGGACGATGGCCTGGGCCAGTAATACCGGGTTGTGGACCGTAGCCCACATACTGCCAAGAGTGTCGGCAGGCTGGTGGCTGTTGGAGCCGGGATGATCTCTGCGGCCTTCAATACCTTTTATAAAAACCGGATTGAATTCATGCACAATCACTCCACACTGGGCATACATTTCCGGCCAGGACTGTAAGAGCCTTTCCGCCTCTTTCAACATGGGGTGATCAAAAGGCGCGTGTTCAAATGAGCTGAGGAAGTCATCATCCCAATCCCGATGTCGGAGAGCCACTTTATCGTTAAGATAACCGGGTTCATCCGCTTGTTTGTGTGGGGCTACCTTTAGCCGGGTATGGCGGGCTGCTTTCAGCAAAAGGGCGGTATCGCTGCCGTCTTCCATCGGTTTGGCTACATGGCTCCAGTCTTTTAATGTGAGTATGGATAGTGTTTCAGTTTCCATGGGCTAATCCGGCTTTAAATGATTTGGAATCGGATACACGCAGGAACCTGCGTCTTTTATAAGGGAAATTACGGCCAAAAGGTCCTTCATCGGGGTAGGAGGTTCCCATATAACGTACACATCGCTTTTCGGTAAAGGCATCGGTATCGTACGCTAGTTTTACCACCGGAGTGCGCAGCTCAGCGATGCCATTGACAGCGTTCCATTCCACAGGCCATGAATAGATGGTTTCGCGCCATTCAGCTTCTTCAACATATCCATTCATTCTGAGGCCATCCATGATCTTTTTATCGATGCGGGACAGAGATGAGCAATGGAGCGAGCAAGGTCTTAAAGGGCCGGTATGGGATAGCATCTTGCGCCAGAGAAGGCCGCTGACAGAAGGGCTTTCTGTTTCCCGGATCAAAGGATCCTTACCCTCACTTAATTCAGCACTCAGTTGCCAAAGACATTCTTTCTGTTGTTCCCCCACCATAGCCTGGCTGCTTTTGCGGCAGGCCGGGCATAAACCGGAATTTGTTTCTCCCAGAAGCACGTGATAATACACCGGACCGGGAATGTCTTTACTACCCAACAAATGAGATTCTAAAGAGACTTTATATTCTTTAGCCAGGTGCATCAGTTTGAAATACAGCGCTCCTTCCACGGTAATCTGCAGAGATGGCAGCAGACCACCGGCTACGAGCTCTACTGCGGTTTCGGTAAGAGCTTCATTGATCTTTTTAAAGCGTGAAGACCATACACTTTCAGCCTGGTCACTTACCCAGGCTACGCTTTTAAAACCCGGCATATTGAACTTTACTGTCATACGGTTGCCATTTGAGGTTTTTGGGCTAACTCCCGGATCAGGCTTTGTAAGGCATAATTCTGTCCGCGACTCCAGCCTTCTACCAAACGTTTCTCCAAATAAGGTCGGGCCGGATGTTGTGATAAAGGTGTTTTACCTTCCGCCAGGGCCTCTTCCTCCGCCAGCTCAAACATCTTTTTCCACACCTGGCAATGCTCCGTACGGAAGCGCCAGTCACCTTCCAAAGAGGTTCCCGGGCAATGACCCTTGCACATGGAAAAGAAACGGCAACCCTTACAACCTCCGGCTTCCTGGGGTGTGTGGTAAAGCGCTATGTAGCGTGAATAGGAGGGGAGCGGTGCCTTCACGAATTCGATGCCTTCTTTATTGGTACGTCCACAATTACTGCGCTGACCTTCCCCTTCCACACCGCTTACGGCAGCTGTGGTGTATGGATCGCAGGCTTTCCATACGCAGCTCACCTGGTGATCTTCCGCATTTTGTAGTTGTTTGATCTCACCGAAAATATCAAAGCGTAGTTGCTTCATCTGTTTTTCCAGGCGATGAAAATGCGTGAGGGCATGCAGGTTTTCTTCCGGGCTTAGGTGATAGGTTTCCCGTAGGGTTTCGCTTTCCACTTCCATTAAGTGCAGGCGCACACTGTTCACACCGATAGTATCCAGGTCCATCAGCCAGCGATCCATCTCGGTAAGCTTGTCTGCCGTGGCGTTGCCTTTATGCAGGGTAATGATCATGGCCGGGGGAATACCTTTTGCGCACATCCGCTCAATGGCCCATTGTGATTTTTGCGTGTGTTCACGCGTACGTTCCAGGCTGCCCGCCCAGCGCACATCGTTCAGGGCATCGGGTCCATCCATGGAAACGCCTACCTGTACTTTATACTTGATAAAGAGGTCGATATGTTCTTCGGTAATAAGGGAGCCGTTGGTTTGTACGGAGTTTACCCCAAACTCTTCCAGTCCCCAGCTCCATAGTTCTTCCAGGTCCTCTAGCGGAACCATTAATGCTTCTCCACCAAAAAGAGTGAATTTTTGTCCTTCTTTAAGGATCGCCTTTTTCATGCGCTCCATATCGTAGGGCTTCCGTTTGTCTTCAACATCGCGTTGTGGGTGCTGGTAGCAATACTGGCAGGCAATATTGCATTTTACACCCATAGGTCTCAGTTCTACGCCCATATCAACCCAGATCTACGTGAGGAAGTCCCTGATCGATATGTGCTCCGGTGTCTCCGTGGCCTCCCACGTGCAAAACATCAGCATGTACTCCTGCATGGGCCGAAACATTGAGATGTGCCTGCAGGCTGATGTCATTGAGCGCCACCGAACTGTTTACGTCTACATTACCTCCAACGCCCAATGATCCTCCGGCAATACCTAAATCCAGGTGCGGGGAAGCATCAATGTGGGGCGAGGTAGCATCCGCATGCACGGTAGGGGGCATGGTCATATCAAAGTGTTGCTGCGGATGAATATCGAGCAATGTAAAGCTGAAGCCGGGAGTATTGAAATCCTGGCTGGCGCTTATGTCTCCGTGGATATCGAATAAGGAATGATCAAAGTGGCCGAAGGGACCCACGGAATGGTCACCATGTGCATCCCCGTGAGTATTGAGAATATGCCCAAGGTCTGCATGGAAGGATTCGGAAGGTATGCTGGGCGCTATGTTGATCTCAAAATCAACCGTACCATTCACTTTGAAGCCGGAAGGCAGATCGGAGATCAGGTCAATAATCTCGGAGATGGATGTAGTGTAGGCGTGGTAGAGCACGTTCAGAACAAAGTCACCACCGGTAAGCAGTCCTTTGCCCACTACGTCTATATAGTTCTTTACGTCAGAGAAGTACTGGTGGAAAATGCTTTCCGCTTCACTTTCAATTTTTTGAGCAATGGCACCGGCCAGGTCACCGAGATCGGTGAGGCTGGTACCCACATCATAGTTGAATCCGAAAGAGGCACCGTTAAAGTTAAAGCTCCCATTCACCTGTGCTGACAACACACCATTCTGGAAGGATACATCAATGCTGCCGCTCAGCGAATCGTCAATATGAATGGTTCCTAAATTAACGCTACCAATGGAAATACTGGGTGAAGCATTAATGCCGATGTTCAGGGAGCTGGAAAAAGCCATATCGGCCCCACCGTTCTTAAAGGTAACGGCCAGGGAATCCTGTAGGAAAACAAAGTTGCTTTTCATATTGATGTCCAGCGAAGTAGGGGATACGTTGGCATTCACCACTTCGGTAATTCCCAGGATGTTGGCATCCACACTAACATCAAAGGATTCTTTAGAGGTATCGAAGTTAAAATAAGGTCCACCGGCTTGTACACCTTTCCCTCCGGTACCATTACCCGTCAGGCTGATCTTTCCACCCAATAAGGATATAGGGTTGGTACTGGCGGTTCCGGTGATACCGCTTCCCTGGTTGATCATTAAAGCAGAATAGGTATCAAATCCCCAGAAATCAATGGCAGCATTATAACCATAGCCTACTTTACAGGCTGTGCCATCCGGAAGGGTTTGCGCCTTATCGCACCAGTACAGTGTAAGGTCCGTAAACTGGAAACCACTGAGTACGGACGGCAGGCTAATACTACTGTCTATTAAAGCATTAAAAAGTGTAGGTAGGCTTAGGTTCTTGCTTTCTACATAGAGTAGGGAAGGATTGGGTACATCATCGGTAAACTCCATGGTTACCGCAAACTTTTCACTCAAGGGTTGGTCGCTGCCCAGCTGGAAAGCTCCTTCCAATGTAACCCCGGCCCCCGTTTCCACTCCAAAGGAAACATCCAGACCCACACCTACATCCTGTAGTGTTACTCCATAAAAATTGAAAGGTTCTTTAATGAGCGTGTTGCTATTGAGGGTGGCTTCTACCGTGCCGGTGCCATCGCTGTACACAAAATCAATAGAGCCGGTAACGCTGATGCTGTTTACGGTAGGATCCGCAGGAATGGTAATAGGCAGGTCCAGTGTTCCGGCCAGGCTGGCAGAAGGAGTGGTGTCCAGGGTAAAATCAATATTGGATAAACTAAGCTTGCTGAAGCCAGGCAGGGAAAAGGGTTTGTCAATGGAGGCCTCCAGTTTAAAGTCGGTGGCACTGAGATCGAGGGAAATGCTCAAAGGTAGGTCACTCATGCTCTTGGCCAGTTCATTCATGATCTCAGCCAGGGCACCGGTTCCGGTGGTTTCATTTACGCTCAAAGTTGAACGGAACTCTACCCCTTTTACCACTCCGGTTATGCCGGCAATCGGAATGCTGCTGTCCGCAAAATCGGCAACCACTATGGCTGAATCCGAAAAGCTGAGGCTATTGAATACGGTGAGGTCACTATCAATTTTGGATAAGGTAAAGGTATCGCTCACGCTGATCCCTAAAGCAGCACCCCAGGTTCCGTTGTTATCCTGAACCAGCAATTCAACCGCTCCCCAGGTGGTGGTGGCTTTCAGATCCAGTTGGTATTGTTTGGTGGTGGTGTTCAGCGAGGCGTCAAAGCCCAGCTGGGTAAGTTGTAGTCCGCTAACGGAAGAGGGTATGTCCGGCACATCCGAAAGGAACTGCTGCAGTACCGTATTTACGGAACTGGTACTGGTTGAGCTGGCACTTATTCCCCAGGTGATGGAACCATCACCTCCTTCGGTAAACGACCAGGTGATGTTAACTGCAGCGCCCAGGAACATCCAGGTACCGGTTAAGGTAACGGTGGAGTCATCACAGGCTACACTGGCCTGGCCCAATGCAATGCTGTTGGTCTTAAAAATGTTGGTAATAAAACTGTTAAGATCTACCGCAGTAACTGCGCTATTGGGTAGGGTAACAGAGCCCTGGCCGGTAACGGCTTTGAGCTCACTGCAAAGAGTAGATAAATTGGACATGACTTGGTTTTAAATTGGTTGAAATAAAGATGATGCACGATGGAAGCACGGAATAATAAGACTATTCCGTTTTAAAATACGGGTAAAGGAGGCCCGGTAGCGGGTGTGGTAATAAGGTTTGGCCCATTCATGGATGCCGGATAGAGTGAGTTTCAAATTGTTGTCTCAAGTTAAAACATTTGCTCTAAAGAGGGAAGGATAAAATGCCAGGAGGGTGAAATTTTGAGTGAGTGGAAGCGATGCTATATGGAAGCACAGCAGCATGATAGGCCGAAAATGAGGAGATCTTGTACCAAAAAAGCCCGGCATTAGCCGGGCTTTTAATTTTAGACAGTTAAATGATCACGGAAAAAAAGTATAACAGGTAGGTGTGAAATGTGCCTGTACTTCTACACCTATGGCTCCACCTCCGTTCTGGAGTACGCTATATGAAAAGGTATACGAAGTAGGGTTAAGCTGTCCGCCCTGGCAGGTAAGGCTTAAACTATTGGCATGAGCTTCCACACGGTCCAGGAGAGCCTGTTGGGTAGCTGCAGTGCAGGTACCACCAACCAATTTACCATCTCCGGGACCCCATATCTCAAACACATCCATGCCGGGTGAGTAACCATAAGAAGTTAAGTAAACGGTAACACCACTGCAGCAATTCGGGTCATAGGGTGGGGCCGGGTAGTTACAATCTACGTAGCCATCCATAGTTCCGGGATTATCACCCGGATAAGTCCACGCACCAA
>CETZ01123368.1_pt1 | contig 15387 bp, 11 predicted proteins | sample 531441 | NCBI WGS metagenome assembly CETZ01 (sample SAMEA2623098, study PRJEB7988) | marine metagenome | isolation source: saline water (ENVO:00002010), including | reverse complement strand
CCCGGAAAACTGGCTGGAACCGGAATGGCGGGACGATAAAACGCCCTTTTTTGAAGAACTGGAAGCTCAGCTGCTGCAGAACGAGATCGGTACCGAGCAGGCTGAAAAAGCCTACCTGGACTATTTACTGAAGCTGGAGGCTGTTTCCAATATGGAGATCATGGCCATTTGTGAGGCGGAAACGGTAGCCAATGTGGTTAGCGGCTACTATATTTTTGGCCGTACCTACGGAGAACCAAAGGAGTTATATTTCAGGAAGTACACCATACGTACCGGCTCTTTTTCCGCCTGGGAAAGGATAGAGGTAGGTTTTGAGGGAGATCACCTGCTCCCCGCCATGCATAAAGGAAAATTGCACCTTTTCTGGCCCGTGCTGGAGGAAAAGACTGAGCCTCAGAATCCTGACCAAGAAGGTCGATACGATGCTTCAACCCCCAATAGATCGGTTAAAATAGCCTGGTGTAGCTTCTACAACCGAAAATGGAGTGGTAAAAAAGTGACAAATGAATATATAGAATCCAATAGTGAAACTATCTATCTTAAATATGAAAATGACCGGGTTATACTATATAAAAATGGTAGAACGGCTGAACTTAATTTCTATTTTGGGCCAGGCGCTCCTAATCTGTCGGCTCATTTTGGGAATGAGGATCTTCAAACAGAACTCGTTCACCTTGGCGCTTTCAATTTTTCAAGCTCCAAAATAACCACTTCACCCCCTAATGAGGATTTTGATTTGAGAATCAGTCAATCTTTCCTACAGTTTAAAAGTAATGGTATAAATGATGACGCCAAATTAAGGGCCTTGTCGGTAGAGAATCAAAAACTACAAGTTACCCCTGGCTTTGAGAAGCTATATTATAGGGGAGAGTGGTTTATCAATAATCTCCATCCTCACACTACGTTAATCTCTTCTTCAGATATTACTTATCCATCTGTAGGTATTTTTCCTTTCATTGTGCAAAATAAACGGATAAGTGTTTTGTTTAAAGATGGTAAAATCATTCCTCTTCAAAACACACTTTATCCATTACTAAGAAGCAGAATTAACTCAACTGGACTGTCGTCTTCTATTCCCCATTCAGAATGGCAATCTTTTCAAGAGGATTCATTTGTCATATCAGAATATATTTCTATTAATTCTGATTTTGTGCTAAATGTGACGATCTTAAATAATTCTATTCCATTCTATAGCTCTCCCGCCTTCTCGCAATACCACTGGGAACTCTTCTTCCACATACCCATGCACGTGGCCAACCGCCTGCGGCAGGATCAAAAGTTTGAGGAAGCTCTGGAGTGGTTCCACCACGTATTTAACCCTACCAGCAGCGAAGCGGCTGACAGCCCGGAAAAATTCTGGCGTTTCCTTCCCTTCCGTGAGTTTGTGAGCACTACAGACGGAAGCCCGAACAGCATCCGTGAACTGATGAACCTCTTGAATGCTGAAGAAGATCAAGAGGGTATACAGGAATTTGAACGCCAGGTTCGGGAATGGGAACAAAACCCTTTTAGTCCGCATACCGTGGCCCGGAGCCGGATCATTGCCTATATGAAGTGGGTTGTAATGCGCTATGTGGATACCCTGGTGGAATGGGCCGATCAACTCTTCCGCAGAGACAGCATTGAAAGCCTGAACGAAGCCACGCAGCTGTATATGCTGGCCTGGAACATTCTGGGGCAGGAACCCCGTAAGCTCAACGGACAGGAGCGGGACGATAAGACTTATGTGCAATTGAAACAAGCCGGGCTGGATGAGTTCTCGAACGCTATGGTAGAACTGGAAACGTCTTTGGCCAAAGAGGCCGCCATGACGAGTCCCTTGCCACAAGCCGTGGACCTGACCGCGCCCAAAGGGAATAAGGCTACCGGCATAAACACCAATGTACCCGAGGGAGACTCCGTAATTGTTTATGAAAACAATTGGTACCACATCCCTCACCGTGGCCTTTATTTCTGCATTCCCCAGAACGAAAAACTACTGGGTTACTGGAAACTTGTAGCGGACCGTTTCTTCAAGCTGCGCCATTGCCTGAACATTGAAGGAGTGTACCGGCAATTACCCCTATATGAACCACCCATTGATCCTGCCTTACTGGTAAAAGCAAGGGCGGCCGGACTGAGCATTGCTGATGCCTTATCGGCTCAATACAACTCGCGCTCCTACTATCGTTTCCTGCCTTTATTGCAAAGAGCAGTAGACTATGCCAATGATGTTCGCGCCTTTGGCGGTGCTCTTCTAGCGGCCATGGAAAAACGGGATGCGGAACAGATAAGCCTGTTGCGCTCTCAGTTTGAAATAGATATACAGGAAGCGGCTACCGGGGTGCGCAAAGAGCAGATAGCAGAGCTCAAAGCATCGCATGAAGCCCTCGTACTATCGCAACAGAACGTGGCACAACGCAAGGAGTACTACGGTAGTAAAGAATTTATGAATGCCGAAGAGAAAAAAGAGGAAAGACTAACGGAAGAAATGAATGCCGAGCAGGTTATCAGTCAGGATTACTCCAGATTGGCGTCTTCTATTCGTGCATTACTCACTGTTGACGCAGGCTATTCATCCATGGGGGGGCACCTTACGGTTAGCACCGGAGGGCAACACGCGGCTGCAGTAGTAGATCTTTTTGCCCAGGCTTATTCAATGGGGGCCAATATCCTGGGTATGCAGGCGGCCAAAGCCGGACAAACCGCCAATTACAAACGCAGGGCTGAAGAATGGAAGTTCCAGGAATCTACTGCGGCCACGGAACTGAAGCAAATAGAAAAGCAGGTGCTGGCTTCCTCCATCCGTATGGCCATTGCGGAACAGGAACTGAAGAACCATGAGCTGCAGATTGAAAAATCCAGGGAGCAGCTGGAGCTGGTGCAAACCAAGTTTACCAACAAAGAGCTATACGACTGGATGGTGGGGCAACTGAAAACCTTGTACTTCCAAAGCTACCAGATGGCTTTTGATATGGCTAAAAAAGCCGAACACGCCCTGCAGGAGGAACTGAATTCAGATGCGGGTGAAAGCCTGATCCGTTTTGGTTACTGGGATAATCTGAAGCAAGGGCTGCTCAGTGGTGAGAAACTGCATCACGATCTGAAACGTATGGAAATGGTTTACCTGGAGCGCAATAAGCGCAAGCAGGAAGTTTCACAAACCTTCTCCCTGGCCATGACAGACCCCGGGCAACTGGTGAATCTGCGCAATACGGGAAGCTGTACTTTTACGATCCCTGAAATATACCTGGATCTGGCGTATCAAAACCTGAAGAACCGCAAAGTAAAATCGGTGAGCCTCACCATTCCAGCGGTTACGGGTCCTTACACAGGCATTCACGCTACTTTATCCAACGGTACGGACAGGATATCCACCAGCTCAGGGCAAAATGACAGTGGCTTATTCCAGCTCAACTTCAACGATGAGCGCTACCTGCCCTTTGAGGGATTATCACCCGCATCAGACTGGAATATTGAAATGAATGGTGAGTTCCGGGCTTTTGATTACCGTAGCATCTCGGATGTATTGCTTCACATCCATTATACCGCAGACGTAGAAACCAATGCGGCTGCCATAGAAAGAAAAAGAGCCGGTTTACGCGGGGCCCTGGCCGGTGTAAATCTAACCCGTTTATTCAGTCTTAAAAATGAGTTTCCCGGTCCGTGGCTGGAGGCTAAACAAAATGGCGCTAACCTGAGTGTAAGCCTTACCAAAGCTATGTTCCCCTTCCAGATGCAACAGGGTAGTTTTAACCTACCCGGAGAAGGCTCCTCCTCCTTTAAAATCCTTAGCTCCGGAGAAAGTCCGGCAGGACCGGTTCCTCAGATAGCCTCTATAGAAGGAGAAGAAGGCTGGCAGGTAAACCTGGGTCAGTTAGAGAATATGGCAAACCTGGATGATGTGCTGCTGGTAGTGAAGTATACGGTTGGCTAGTAACTATAATACGGTAAACGTTTGTTTTATCGGTTTTAAACAGAGCTTTGCTCTCCCCGTGGTCAGAAAAGAAACCGAAGGGTTTTAATTAAGTAAAGCCGCCTTACCTTTTTTGGTGGGGCGGCTTTTTAGTAAAAAAATAGAGGGTTATCCTGAACGTAGTCGAAGGAAGCCCGACCTGGGATAATATTTTGCTTCCCTGCTATCACTCTTCGACTCCGCTCAGAGTGACAATACTTGTTTAAATAATACTCAGTACAACCCTTCCTTTTCCATATTAACTTCAGAGGTCACCGCATCGTAAAACTGTGCAGGATCATCCAGGTGCAGGCTGAGGACCTTTACCCTTTTCTTTGCTCCGTAAAGCCCGTTGAGGGTTTGGACCCTACGGAAACGCAGGATTATATTATGCCCTTCCATTGCTCCCAGCGGGGAAAGGCTGTCGGTTAATTCATCCTTTTCCAGCTCCTTGGTGGACTGCTCTATATTTTCGATTTCACACAGCGGTATCTCCGCTTCATTCAGAATACCAAAGCGGAGGGTCAGGTGATCTTCACCTATGGCCAGCGGCCGTTGGGAAAGGGAGCGGGCAAAGCCCAATACCTGCAGGGCCGTGTAGGTACTTAAGCCGGTTAATATCCAGGCAGCCACCACACTCCATTTAGCTAAAAGGTTGTGCAACACTACGGTTTCAATGCCAATGATCATGATAAAGGCAATCATCAAAACCGGAGTACTACTCTTGCGGTGATAGCTGAATTCATTTTCCGCGAGGGGTCTCCTTTTCCAGCGGATAAAACCATAGTAGATCACGGCTATCTCGGTGGCCATGGGCCAGACCAGTTTGGATGGGAATATCTCAGCACAGGTACTTTTTACAACAGAGAAAAAATCCGGTGAACCGCCTTTCAGGCTCCGGTATTTGCGGATGGCGGTGCGGACTTTTGAAATAACATATACCAAAACGGATATTTCAACCACCGGGAGCACCCATGTTTTGAAAAGGTCCAGGTAATCCTGATCTTCTACCGGCAGGAAATAGCTTCCTAATACCAGTCCGATGATCATGACGGGAATAACCGTGGTATTGGGTATACTGGTCTTGCGGATGAGCAGGAAATAAATAAACGGTACTACAAGCAACAGATCAACGGTAATAGCAGGGCCGAGAGTGCCATTCCGTGATAAAACCGGGGATGCCATAAGCAATATGAGAACTCCCAAAAGGCTCAGGGGAATTCCAAAAATGATCAGGTTCTTACCGAGCTGTATTCTTTGCATTTTCTTTAGTTCCTTTTGGTAAACACCCAGGTATTGCCCCCTTGTTTCATGATCATGCGGTGCTCTGCCGGCACAAACTCCAGAGTAACCCCGGCCATATCATGTCTGAAATGGTGTTGGGCGGTGGCTTCCATAGCATAAACTTCCTGACCTTCGGGTTGCGCTAACAGTTTATTCTCCTTTTTAGAGATGTGGATCACCAGGGGATTGGTTTCACTGGTATAAGTACCCAAGTAGAGTGTGAGTTCCTCAGCCCTTACATCGTAAAAAGCAGGTATCTCAAAAGGTTCATTGAAAACCCCGCTCAAAACATCGGTATGTATCTTTTCCAGCGGATACACTTCCCCATTGGAGAGCAATACATAGGTCACCTTTTCTTCCGGGAAGTAATAAAACACCGTTCCAAAGCCGTCTATCTTACCATCGTGGCCGTAGCCCACCCGTTCACCAAAATCTCTGCGGAAGAGTCCCATTCCGTAATCGTCTTGCTGGGTTTTCATCTTTTCCAGGGATGCGGTTGAAATGAGCTTTCCGGTGAAAAGGGCTTCCACAAATTTCGCAAGATCGCTTGCAGAAGCGGCAATGCCTCCCGCACCCATGGGCACTGACATATCGGTGGGAGGAAACTCCACCCAGCCATCTTCATACACATACGACTTGGTTGCCGTGGAGGGCTGAGCCGGATTTCCGAAACGGGTATGTTCCAGGTCCAGCGGCTCTATGATCTTTTGCTCCAGCAAGGCGCCATAGGGTTTTTTATAGGTGTGTTCCAGAATATACGAAAGGAGAATATAGTTGGAGTTGCTGTACTGAGCTTGGGCTCCAGGCTCAAAATCAACACCGCCTCGCAGGATGTGGCTCAACATATCCTCCTCGCTTTGTGCCCGGGTACGCCATTCCATAAATTTCGCATCGCTGGTTACATTATGGATCCCACTATGATGGTTGAGCAGCTGGGCAATAGTTATACGATCCGCATTCTGAAGGGCCGGGAAGAAACTTTCAATGGTTTGGGAAAGTTGGAGCTTCCCTTCTTCTACCGCCTTCAGGACCAGCGTAGCCGTATACGTTTTGGATATGGACCCCAGGTGATACATCGTGCTTTCCCCGGCCCTCGTTTCAGGATCAAGCCTGGCATAACCGGTGGCAACCGCATACTTTTTTACACCCTGTTCATACACCGCTATATTGCCCATGAACGCATCATGGGCCCGTAACACCTGGAAATATTCATCCAGCTTTTCCTTATTCACGCCTGTGGGGAAAACCAGGATGGCAACCAGCGCGGCTATGGTTTTGTACATTTTGCTTGGTTTAAAAAGGGGAATATCCCTTAAAGGTAGGTATAATTAGGGCTTGGCCACCATTTTTACAGGATGCCTTTGGCATCATACAAAGGATTGTCACTCTGATTGCCCTGATCCCAGGTAACCGGGATCAGGGCGTATTGAAGAATAACAAACATGCCACAAAAAAGGAGCAGGTTTGCCTCCGATCAGGGCTTGCGCTTAAGGATCAGCGAACTTATCAGGGTTACTATCAAACCTACGGGCAATACTTCGGCATAGGTGAGGAGCACCACGAAGAGGGGGTTCTTATACATTTCCCTGAACATTTCAATTTCCTCTTTAGTGGCGGCCAGCTCATCCGGAGAGGTACATTGCTCCAAAACGTGCGATGCGTAAACCTCCATAAAGTCAGGTACAAAGAGGTAATAATAAAAGAGCCACACTACCACGTACATGGTAGACGCCACCAGGGCAATCAGAAGGCCCGCCTTAAAAGCCTTGCCAAAGGAGATGACGCCATTCAATTGTTTATTACGGTAGTTGCGCACGCCAAAATAGATCAGGGAGAGAATGACCACCATGGTGCTGTATCCCAGGAAATCATTGCTTTCAAAATCCGGGTTATTGTAAAGCACGTTCACCACTATTACCATGTTGATGCTGAGAATAGCACCCGTCACCAGGCCGAAAATCAGTATATTCTTTTTCATGAAATGTTGTTTTAGTAAGTGGTGGCTAAACTAGGAGGAGCCCTGAAAACCCGTTTCATACTTTAGTACCAATTTGACGTTTCAGGCTTTATCCGGTACTAAAGTAGTAGTGTTTTACTCTACAATGCGAAGGCGTTTTGCCATTTCCACCGCCTGTGCACGCCTTTTGATGTCCATTTTAAGGTAGAGGTTGGACACGTGGGTCTTAACGGTACTCAATGACAGGAACAGGGCCCCGGCAATGTCGGCATTGCTATGGCCTTTGGCCAACAGTTGCAATACTTCATATTCACGTTTGGTGAGGTTCAGCTTTTCCAGTTCGGCCTGGTTGATACCTGCTTCTTCTGGTGAAGTCACAAACACCTGCTTTTCCACGATCACCTTTTCGGTTTTGGGTTTGGTCACCTGGGTGGACACCCAAACACCAAGAGCGGTGAAAAAAACCGCGATCAGTCCCACGTAAATATCAACGGCATGGTCTACGATCAGGAATTTCCATTGCAGCCACTTGAGTACAAACACCAGGATGGCGAGAGCAACTCCGTAGAGCAGTATCTGGCGATTTTTCAGAAGTATCCTATACAGCATTGAGACTTTGAGGTGTAAAAATAAGAAACCTCAAAGGTAATTTAGAGGGTCACCCTGAGCGGAGTCGAAGGGTGATATATTATTTTCGAAAGACAGGTGAAGCAAAGAAGGAAAACGACTGGAAATACCCGTCTCCGTGCAGGGTAGCCCATAAAATGGGTTTTACTATTTATCGGCAGAAGCTGGAATACAATCGCTTTGTCTGGATTTATTCTTCCATTGTATCCAGTATTCCTGCAGCCCTTCCGGGGTCTTTTTCAAATCGCTTATATCCAACTGCTCACCTTCCAGCAGAGCGCTTTGCAATTGCTTTTTTCTGGCTTTAAGGGCGGGGGCATGATTCCAGCCACCCACATGATCAAAGGAGGTATAGGCCTCACATTTTTCATTTACCCGTATAAAAGGAACATCCAGATGGTAGGTAACCGTACCCGTTCCCATACCCGGGGTGGCCATTTTCACACGGGCAAAATCTACCTTTGAATACTGCTGGTTGTCATACAGCTCCTTGAGTTTATCGCCCACGCGAGATGACATCTTATTTGAAAACTGGTGGGCCACATCCGAACCGTTTATAAACTCCGGGCCCTGGTAGGCTCCCCTGCAACCTTTGTCATCACAAGTAATTTCATAGCTCTCAGTAAGGGTATCCTTTTGACTGAGCAGAAGGCTCAGAGGTATTGAAAGTATCAGGAATAGAAGGTGCATACTGCTTTACATTGATGGTTATTCCGGGATTTTCCTTTGCAGGTTGAATACCGTGCCGGCCGGGTCCATGATCCAGTGCATATTTTCGGGAAGTTCTTCAATTTCATCACAGGGGTTAACTCCTTTGGATAGTAAATACTCCGTTGCCTCTTCCACGTTTGGGGTAGTAAGCTGTAACCAGGTTTCGGAATGGGTGTAGTTATCCACGCAGTCTAACCACAGGACGTTGTGCCCGAATTTAACCTCATGGGTCCTGGAAATTGTGGGGTTCTTTATGGACTTTTCTTCAACCGGCAACTTCAGGATATCCCGGTAAAAAGCCACCGTTTCCTCGTATTTACTCTTGGGGATCTTAATAGCGATGTTAATGCCTGCTTCAAATTGTGGGTTCATAGAGGGGGTGTTTATAGGTTCTATTAACAGGTTATTAAAGGGCTGATATTCTTAACCGTACCAGAACATCAATGATATCATCATTTCTTGAAAATAAAATACACCGCCAATACCAAAAAACCAAAGCCTATTAAATGGTTAAGGCGGAAAGTCTCTGTCTTGAAAAAGGTAACGGCAAAAATGGTGAAGACCGAGAGTGTGATCACCTCCTGGATAACTTTAAGTTGCCAGAGGTTAAAAGGCCCTCCGTTACCGGTAAAGCCCATACGGTTGGCCGGTACCTGGAACATGTATTCAAAGAGGGCGATGCCCCAGCTGATGAGGATAATAGCCTCAATTCCCAGATTGCTGAGGCTATTAACACTCTTGAACTTCAAATGACCATACCAGGCCAGGGTCATAAAGGTATTGGACAAGGTAAGGAGGAGGATGGTAAGCAGTGCTTTGTTCATGGGATAAGACTAAACTTTCCCTAAATGTAATCCTCCAAGCGGCATACTTGCAATAAGGAAGGCGGATGTTGTAAAAAAACAAGCGGCACTGATGTTGGATCAATGCCGCCTGATATGGACTATACATTAAAAAACTACAATGGTGGCTCCCATTGGATACGACAAACGGGTGCGTAAGTAACCTTAACGCCTATGCCAAAGTCGCCTGAACTGGTAATGGGAGAGTACTCAAATGAATAATAAACCGGGATCATAGGCCCCCCGGTGCAAGGAATAACCACACTTTCTGCATAAGCTTCCACTTGATTGATAAACGTTTGCTGAACGGAAGCGGAAACGTAGTATCCAAATGGTCCCATGGCTATCCGCCCATCACCAGGGCCCCAGTTCTGAAATGGGCTCCAGTAGCTTTGGTATCCGTCCGGATTTGAAGGACTCAGGTACACCGTAAGAGGACTGCAACAGTCATAGGCTGGAAACCCGGGGTACTTGCACCACATATAATCATCCAGGAGCCCATCTTCCTCACCGGGGTTCCATTCCGAACCAAATAGGAGTAAGGCCGCTTCGGAATAGGCATCTCCCAGATTGGTGGAGTAACTGAGATTTCGATCTTCCAGGTCACAGTCCACTATATCAATCTTAGTGACGGGTTTCTCGCGCTCTTCATTTGCCAGGTTTTCTTCCTTCTGGCAACCTGAGGTAAGTAACCCAAGAGCAAGGGCCAGAATACCCAGGGTAGATAATCTAAAAGTCTTCATTTTTAGGGAATTGAAATATGCTTACTCTGTTCCAGGCTTTTCAGCATCCGCCTCATTGTAGATACAAGGATAGAGGATGGAGCTCTCAAAAAAGGGTGTTATTTGAGAACGGTATAGGTGGGTTTGAATTCGGAAGCTCCTGATTTGAGTTGGTACGATCAATTCATTTGGGTTCTGGCCGGTTAATTACATCAATAGCTTTCTCCAGCACTTCATCCCGCCCTTCTTTTATTCCTTCAATAGTAGGCTTAACCTCTATATCGGGTACAATGCCTATTCTTTGCGTTTCTCTTCCATCCGGGTAATAAACACCAATTCCACTGATCATTGTAGTTATCCCTCCAGGCAACACAATTTGTGATACATTGCCATCCGCACCCGCTGTGGTGGAGCCAACAATAGAGGCATTTGGATGAACCTGGTAAGCCATTGCGTGGAACTCTGAAGAGCTCTGGGAGATCTCATTTACCAGGATAACGACTTTCCCCTGGTAATAATTCTTGTTTTCTTTCCCCGCTTCTAATATCTTGGTGTATGTGAAGAGCCCTGGATTTTCAATGCTCCCATTAGTAAACTTGACGAAGGGGGTGCTTTCCGGCATCAAATAATTACTCAATTCATAAATAGGAAAATCAGCAGGGTAATTCCTCAGGTCAATAATTAAGCCTTTTGTGCCTTTTATATCATTCCAGATTTTCGGAATGTCTTTTGTCTTAACAGACCCATTGTTGATATAAGCGATATCTTCATTTATCTTCTTAAAGCAGGTATCCGTAGCCTGAAACTTATAATAGACATTGATGTTTTTAGAGCTGAATGTTTTTAAGGTGGTCTGAAGGGCTTTCCCGTTTCTTATATATTCAACGCTTATGGTTGAGTCACTGGTTCTTAGCAGCCCGGTAGCTAAATCCCTTAATTGGGTAGGGTAATTGGAGGCCGGGTAATGGTATAGTCTGTCTTTTACCATTTCTTCCACCGGCCGGTTATTAATGGTGGAAACAATGTCACCAACTTCCAGGCCGGACTCCTTTCCTAAGGTTTTATTGTAAAAACCGGTGACTACCGCCTTATCTTCAACAATTGCAAGTTCAGCAATGGCATAACGGGAACCGAAGTAACTATTTAGAGCTTTGTTACCATAAACATTCGCATGGGTATCATGAATTCGACCAATCAATTCAAGTGACGCAAGAGCATACTCAGTATCATCCTTTGCATTAATAAACTTTGGAATGAACTCCTGCAAAACATCTTTCCAATCTTCTTCGATAAGATTTCTGTACGGGAAGTAATACTGGATCTTATTCCAGTATCCGAACAAGCTTAAAAGGCGAAATCCTGCATCCGGATAGTTCATGGAAGCATAGGGTTTTTCGTTTTTAAACGAAGGATTGCCCACACTTTCATGTAATTCAATATAGTAATGCTCTTTACTCCTGCCGGCATTTTTAACTTTTAATAGTTGAGCCGTGAGTTCATCTGAAAACCCGGAGTTCTCAATCCATTCCAAATCGGGTTTCAACTTTACATCCTCCGCTGTAAGATCTGTTTCCTTTCCCCGGGGAAAAGTGCCGAGATCTTCTATCCACTTCACCAGGATATCATCCCGGCTTGCCTGGCTTCCGGCCTTTAAAACCCGGGGCAGAACCCTGAATAACTCATAATCCCAATTATACTGGCCAGAAGCAATGTTGGGATGGTAGTATTTTAAGAAGCCCCATATTAATCCCAGTGTTTTAAGGTTTTTAACCTGGCTTTCATCAACCGAAGTGATGGTTATTTTAGATCCTTCATCAAACTCCCGGTCCTTCTCAGCCGGGAAAATCTTTCTTTGCAAGGGTTTCAGATCCTTAAGGTCCTTCCCGTCAACGGTGATATTTAAATTATCCAACCACATTTTTCCCTTTCCTACTAACAAGCCTCCAAAAACAATCTTCTGGGTTTTTTCAGGATCCATTGTAAGGGTAATGGCATATTGGGTCCAGTCAGTAGTGCCGGTTACTCCCTTTCCATTCATATTATCAAAGGCAACAGACGGATCAATTCTCATCCAAAGGCCAGCGTATCCCTCGGTTACATCTTCGGTTTTAATGTATCCTGAAAGGGTTATCTCTTTACCATCGTAATTATCAGGCAGTGTATATGCCCAGGCCTTAAAATTCTCACTCTCGGCTGTAGATCCAATGTACGCAGAGTATTGCCTGTTTTGTGCATGGGAAGAGTCAAGGGCAAGGACATAACCGGAGCTTCCAAAGCTTTCCCAACCAACAGGGCTACCCTTTTCCACAATTTCAAAGTTCAGGTTTAAAGGGGTGAGCGGTTTTTCGATTTGGCAATAAGTCACTATTGTAGCGAACAATGCTAAAAAGGTAAAAGCTAATCTCATGCTTGGTTGTTATATTTTAAAAACGGTTTTTCCGCTTCAATAACGTTACCCGACCGGAGTAATTGTGAAGGCCTTTAGAAGCCGGTTCAATCTTTTGGAAGCTTGCCGTTTCACAGCTACAGCCAAAAAAATCAATACGGTGATTTACTATTTCTTCTGTCCGGAACCAAGGATAGGCTTTGCTTGTTATTTAATCCTCTCACTTAAAAGGAAAACATTATGAAAGAAAGCAATTCTATCGAAAAACTGAAAGAACTGGCCGAAAGTATCCGGATCTGTATGTACTGTACTCACCTGGGGCCCCAGGAAAAGGCAAGGCCCATGTCTACCGCCCGTGTTGAGGAGAACGGAGATATCTGGTTCTTTACCTCTGCAGCCCATGATGTGGCTAAAACCGCCAATAATGATGTTGTTCACCTTTTATACAGCCATAATTCTCACGAGGATTATTTATCCGTAAAAGGAACGGCCCAGCTGGTGGATGACCGGAAGAAAGCGGAGGAACTCTGGAACCCCATTTTAAACGCCTGGTTCCCGAAGGGTCTGGAGACTCCGGACCTACGCCTGATCAGGGTAGAACCCACCTATGCCGAGTACTGGGAGGGTGTATCCACGGTACGTACCATCTTTGAAGCGGTAAAGGCCAAACTCACCGGTGAGGAAGGTTCCTATGGTGAGCATGGCAAACTATCATTATAAAAATACCGGATTGCGGTAAACTACTTATTTATCATTTTCCGGCATCTTGTCGTTAAAGCCGTGATGCCTCAGGTTTAAGCCGTAGGTGTAATTGGTACTCAGGATTACATCATTGCAATCAAAATGCTTAATGATGCCGGAATCTTTCAGGGCTATTACCCAACAGGTATTCTGGTGCATGCCATAGTCGATAATAAAAAGGGTTTGCCCGGTACCGAGTGGGGTTTCCACCATAATGGTAGGGTCTAGTTGAAGGATCATAAGATATACGCTTCATTAGAAAAGCTATTCCTCTATACAATTAGAATGATTTAAGGGTTTAAAGTGGCGGTTAAAAAACATTATAGGGCCCACTTTTGTGGCTCTTGGATTAATAACTGCCGCGCATGGGGAAGGGGCATTTTCAAGGCATAAGAGAAGTATGAATGCAAACTCCGGCTACCAGCCCTCCTCCCATTCTTATGTTTTGAAAATTTTACCGTGGCCATTTTTTTATTTGGCCATGGCCAATTTTATTTTTTACCGTGGCTAATTTTTGTTTTTATGCTGGTAAAAGTTGAATTCCTTCCTTAAGCAATCATTCATCCTACCGCTTTTATAACCGCATTTTTCTTGTACCGCCAAGGGTTTGGGCACGGTACAATGTGGCGTATATAGTGCTGATAAAGCCCTCTTAGCTCAAGTGTTTAAACGGAGAACTATCCGGTTAAAATAAAACCCCTGCCTCACCATCCGGTAAAGCAGGGATCATAGTATCGAATATGTTGTAGCGTTTACTCCGCTATTTTAAAAGTGCCTTTCAGGCTTGCGTTAGAGTCACCGCCCATGTACACTTCAAAATCACCGGGTTCGGCCTTGAAATCCATATTGCGGGTATAGAAGGCAAGATCATCAGTACTAATAGTAAAGTTCACCGTTCTGGATTCACCGGCTTTAAGCAATATCTTTTCAAAGCCTTTGAGTTCCCGCACCGGGCGGGTTACACTGCCCACCAGGTCGCGGATATATAGTTGTACCACCTCTTCGCCATCACGGCTGCCGCTGTTCTTTACGTTTACGCTGATGGTCACCTCATCACCCATATTCAGTGAACTTTTACTGATATTTAAACCTGAATACTCAAAGGTGGTGTAGCTCAAGCCGTATCCGAAAGGATACAAGGGCGTATTGGGCACATCCAGGTACTTGGATGTGTATTTGTTATTGGCGTCAAAAGGACGGCCGGTATTCTTCATATTGTAATAGATGGGTACCTGCCCTACATTCCGCGGAAAGGTGATGGTGAGTTTACCGGCAGGGTTGTAATCGCCAAACAGCACATCGGCTACGGCACGGCCATGCATGGTACCCAGGTGCCAGGTGTTTACAATGGCGGGTACGTTCGCATCTATCCAGGAGAGGTCCAGCGGACGTCCGGCACCTACTAAAGCTACAGTGGGTTTACCCACTTTCATTACCTCCTCCACAAGTTCCTGTTGTACCCCGGGCAAGGTAATATCGGAACGGCTGGCCGCCTCTCCATTCTGGCGGTAGTTCTCGCCTACGGCCAGTATCACTACATCCGCATTCCGGGCGGCCTCTATGGCTGCTTCAAATTCATCTTTGCTATCGTCTCCATCAAAGCCAAAACCGGTACCCTTTACATAAGTGATCTTAGCGTTGGGAGCTTTTTCCTTTAAACCCTGAAGTATGGTAACTACTTTGCTTTCGTTTCCGGAAGCGTGCCAGCTTCCCAGCAGGTCTATCTGGTTGTCGCCCAGCGGCCCTATCAGGGCTATGGACTTTACCTCTTTGGAAAGAGGCAACAGGTTATTTTCATTCTTGAGCAGAACAATGGAGCGTTTCCCCGATTCCAGGGCATGGTCCATCAGTTCCTGCGAGTAAAGGATCTTTTTTTCGCGTTTCTCATCCAGGTAGAGATAAGGGTCCTTGAACAGTCCCAGGTTCCATTTGGATTCCAGGATGCGCCTTACAGCGGTATTCACCTGTTCTTCGGTGAGTTTTCCTTCCTTGATCAGTTCAGCCACATACTGATTGTATACCCCGCCCTGCATGTCCATATCCACACCCGCATTGAGGGCCAGCTCAGCAGCTTCCTTTTCATTGGCCACTATACCGTGAGGTACCATTTCATTGATAGCCGTGTAATCCGTTACCACAAAGCCATTAAAGCCCCATTCCTTACGCAGGATGTCCGTAAACAA
>CETZ01124899.1_pt1 | contig 15400 bp, 5 predicted proteins | sample 531441 | NCBI WGS metagenome assembly CETZ01 (sample SAMEA2623098, study PRJEB7988) | marine metagenome | isolation source: saline water (ENVO:00002010), including | reverse complement strand
CGACTACGTGAACAACCCCTTGCATTTTTACCATCGTAGAGTATTGGGGGTGGATGATGCCGATGAGGTGGAAGAGGTGATCGGTTACAATACCCAGGGGTCTGTATTGCACGAAATACTGCAGGACTACTATTCCGAGAACGAAGACCGTGAACAAGGGCCGGTTAAGTATTTTACACCGGAGCTGCCCGCCTTTCAGCGGGAAGAAGCTCACCTTCGGAAGGAGGTGGTGGGCCGCTTGCGGGAATTGGGCCTGCCGGAACTTAACCGTGGTAAGAACCTGCTTATCCGTGAGGCACTCACCAGTATGTTGCGCAACTTCCTCAGCAGCGAAAGGAAACAACTCCAATCAACCTTGGAGAAAGGCGGCTTTGTAGAGATCATAGCCCTGGAGCAGGAGCTGGAGGCGCAGATTACCATCGCTAGCGGGCAGCAAATAAAAATACGCGGTATAGCGGACCGCATTGACCGCTGGAACGGGGAGATCCGCGTAACGGACTATAAGAGCGGGGGCGTGGATGCCCGCGATCTGAAGTTCTACGCTATGGAAGACCTCAGGCAACCCGAAAAGAAAAACAAGTCTCTACAATTGATGACTTACGCATGGCTATACTTGAAAAATAATGAATTGGCAGAGCGCGTGCTGCCCTCCATCATTAGCCTGCGCAACGCTAAAGAGGGAACCCTACCCCTTGTTTTTGGTAAGGAAGAAGGTGTAAACCGAAGCCTGGCCGAAGAATTTGAGACCTTCCTGAAGGGCATTCTGGAAGAAATTTTTGATCCCGGTATCCCGTTTTCAGAAAAGATAGTACCTTTGAGTTCAGATGTTTAGACCAATTGCCATCTTAACCAGCCTTCTTTTCCTGAGCTTTTATGCCCAGGCACTTGGCATCAAACCCATATCATTGCAAGGTGTGGTAACGGACGTGCAATCGGGTGAGGTCATTCCCGGAGCGGTGATCAGTATTGAACGTAACGGGGAAGTTATCCACTCCGTGGAAACAGATGGCCAGGGCGGTTTTACCCTTAATTACGATGCCCCTTACCTGCGTACCGATGAGGTGCGGGTAAGCATCTTCAAAAAAGGTTACAAAGTGCAGAAGATGAAGACCCTGCACCAGGAAAAGGAAGAACTGATCATTGAACTGGAGAAGAGGCCTAAATTTGTTCCTCTTATCCTTCCCTCCACCTCCAAGCATCCTTACGATATCTGATCCATGATCACATGGGATGCCATTGAAGCGGCCGAACACCGCATTAAACCCTTTATCCATACCACACCTGTGCTCACCAGTGCTTTCCTGGATGAACTCAGCGGAGTGCAGCTGTTTTTCAAATGCGAGAATTTCCAGAAGACCGGCTCCTTTAAGGTGCGTGGGGCTACCAATTCAGTTCTGCAGCTGAGTGCGGATGAAAAGCAAAGAGGTGTAGCCACCCATTCTTCCGGTAACCACGGTCAGGCTTTGGCCTGGGCCGCCCGCGAAGCCGGGGTGCAGGCCTGGATCGTAATGCCCTCCAATGCCCCGCAGGTAAAGAAGAACGCAGTGCAGGCTTATGGAGCTACCGTGGTGGAATGTGAACCCACGCTGCAAGCACGGGAAAACACCCTGCAAAAAGTACAGGATGAAACCGGGGCCATATTTATACCGCCCTATAACGCCCTTCGCACCATAGAAGGGCAGGCTACCTGTGCCAAAGAGCTACACGAACAGATCCCTGGCCTGGATTACCTGCTGGTGCCCGTAGGCGGAGGGGGAATATTGTCCGGCAGCGCGCTAACCACCCAATACCTTTCCCCTAAAACTATAGTAATGGGCTGTGAGCCCGAAAATGCCGATGATGCCTGCCGCAGCCTTAAGCAAGGCGAGATCGTGCCCAGCCTGAACCCCGATACCATAGCCGATGGCCTCAAGACCTCCCTTGGTGAGATCACTTTTGCATACATCAAAGAGCTGGTGGCCGACATCCTTCTGTGCAGCGAAAAAGATATTAAACGCGCCATGCAGCTCATTTGGGAACGTATGAAGATCATCGTAGAGCCCTCCAGTGCCGTGGCGCTGGCCTGCCTGCTTCAGCATAAGGAGCATTTCCGTGGTAAACTCGTGGGCTTGATATTGACCGGGGGGAATGTAGACCTTTCTACTCTTGCGTTTGAATAATTTCCCGCAACTTCAAGGGTGGTATCAATCGGTAAATAACCCTTCTGGATAATTTGGTATCTAAAAAATTGTGTAGTGTGCAATCCAAAGGCTGGGTGTTGATGCCTGGAAATCTGGAGTGTAAAATGTTTTTTATCCAACCTTCTGGTATGATGAAGAATGAATCCACAGTACGCTCGCTGAGATTTTTTGGGTTTAATTACCAAGTACTTAATGTATATTTATTAGGGGTGTTATGCATTTATTATCAAATGATTACATTTTTAGGATTGTGATATTTGCATACTTTCATAAAAGTAGTACATTTGGCGAAATATCAGTAGTATACCACAGCGTATAAACTGGTGAATGCCATATCTGGGAGGAAAATACGTGGCCATCACCCGTTCGTGCATGGTTGATGCTTTTGGCATAAACCTATGTATAGGGGATGGAGTAGAACCTTAACTTTAATTGATATGTGCAATTTCCCTTTTGCTTTGCCCGCTTCTGGTCTGCGGTGGGCCGTTCTGTTCAGTCTATTTACTTTTTGGGGCAATGCCCAGATCCTGGAGCATTTGCCAGAGGCCGTATGGCTCAAACAAACCGATAGTGCTTATTCTTCGACCCAGCATCTTTCGCGGTACTATATTGGCAACCATCCTGTACTGGATTTTGCAGCCGATGAAGACCACCCAAAACTGGAACACATCGCTTCACAAAGTTCGGGAACCTTATTCGTGGTATTACGTGGCAATCCCCTCTTTGATGCCGGTGAAAAACTCTTGCAACTGGGAAGAGTAGCCCTTTATCCCCATAAAGCCATACTGGACGGCCGTGAGATGGAGATAGACACCATTGGAGAGGAAGCTACCCTATTGCGTTTTACGTTCCAGGGACGGGCAGACCACCGTCACCGCCCGGCCACCGTACAATTGGGAGAGCATACCCGAATTGCCGAGATCATCTTTTACGATCAGTTACTGGAAAAAGAAGCGGCCCGTATTGTGGAATCCTACCTGGCCCTTAAATACTCTATAAACATTACAGAGAATACCGATCCCGAACTACGGGATTACCTGGATATTTTTAGCGACAAGGCCTGGAACTGGAAACTGGACCGGCTTTACAATGAAGAGGTCTTAGCCTTGGGGCGTATAGATCGTATTGGTTTTAAACAAAGTCAGACCTATACTTCAGATGGAAAGAGTTTGTCCATAAGCCTGGATTCAAACGCTATAGTGGGGGATATGCCTGCTGTATCCATGCAGGACGGATCAATGATCATACTCTCTAAAAAAGATCAGGAACTATCCACACCCGAATGCGGAGGTAGCCCCATGATCAACGGCTGGAAGATCCGGCTCATGAACTGGTCATCCCCTGCGGATAAGATCTACCTGACCCTGGATACACTCCTGGACAGTAACCAGCAGGCCCTGCTGACCAATGGTATATACGAATACCCTGTCCAGACCACCCTCCTGAACGGACAAACCCGTTTGGCGATACCCATTACCGTATTGGATACTCCAGAGGATCTTTACCTGGCCTGGGAAGCCAGCTCCCGGGAGTGTGACCCCCTGGCGGAATCCGAACTCCTCACCTGTAGCCGCTTGGACTCTTCTTTCAACCACTTGTTCGTGAAGCTCCAGCCCGAGGCGCTGCCGGCCCAACTTCACCTGGCTAACCTGCAGACCGGACAGGTTTTACAAACCTACCTTACCGAACCGATGAGCCAGGTAAGGAGCCTTAACAAAGGTCAGTACCAGCTTACTCTGAGCCAGGAAAATCGGATCCTGTTGGATGAGTTGTTCGTCCTGGAAAACTGCCGTGAAAACCTTACCGATTTAACTCTTTCAGGTAACATCCTTTATGAGGAAGCCGGGGATGGCGATGAACAGACCACCAATACGGGTCCTCAGGGTGAAAGTGGGAATACTTCCGGGCATGCTTCCTGGGCCTTTTCCGTATTGCCGGGCAATGGTCCGCTGAATATGGATGAACAGAGTCTTGAGGCCTACCTTCACTCCTTGGGGCTGAATACCCAAGACTTTACGACAATAGAAAGCAGGGGTGTTTCCATTTACCCCAACCCAGGCAATCGCTACGAAGCAGTTAATTTCCGTTTTATCGGTTTGGGTGATATTCCCTTTACCATCCAGATATTTGACAGCAAGGGTAACCTGATGAGTACCGAAGCTTTCCGTCCGGAAGGAAATGTGGATGAGTACCATTACCACTTCCGCGTGGATGGCTCCTATTTCATCCGTTTTAACTCGGCCACCTATTCCGAAACCCAACAACTGAGAATCAAATCTAACTTACGTTAATCCCTTAACCGCATGCAACATAAGTTTACCCAAACCGCAGCCCTTTTACTGGCTTTTGTATTCCTCTTTCCTGACCTGCTGGCTTCTGCCCGTGCCGCCACACTTATCGAAGAGAGTTTTAATAATCTTCACACTCCCTATAGCGGGGCGGTGCTGTTACCGGCATTGGAAGCAGAACCCGCGCCTTCCGATGAAATTATTCCCGATACAAGACCGGAAAAAGAAAACCGCACTCGTACGGCCCCTGCTTCCTTGGCCGGTATAGTCTTCCATGCCACAGAGGAAGTAGGCTATATGGGTGATCACCCGTCCGACCCGATGAACCTGGCGGCCAATGACGTATTCCGTATTTCCATTGACGGGTTGCCACAGCAAAACCCGCAGGTATATGCCTACCTCACCTACCGTATCTATGGACTGGAAGATGGCTTAAGCTTACCGAAATCCATCAATGGAGCTCCGGCCTTTGTGAGTGCTCACCCTGAAAAAAAGGAAGGCTGGCAAAAGGTAAGCCAGGCTATTCCTCTTTCTCTTTTAAAAGAGGGAGTTAACGAAGTGCGTTTTAACGCACCTAATAACCTGAAGGCTTCCGTGGAGGTTCGGGATGTGGAGATCCGCCTGAGTACAGAAATAATTCAAAGCCCAGCCTTAAGCCAGGTGGTACGTCCGGTGGCGCTCCCCGAGGATTTTTCGGCTATGGTAAAAGAAACCCAGGCATTGGAAGCTTTTGTGGTTAAGGATGTGGATATGCCGGCCATACCCCGCAATATTATCAATGTTACCCGCAACGGGTGGGGATACCTGGTGGAAGATGCGGCCAGGGATACGGTGAACATCACTATTGGGGTAAATCCCGCCAAGCTGATGACGGGCAACGCCCTCTCGGAAGTGCAGTTATTTTATTTCGATCGCCAAAGCCAGAGCTGGAAGGCTTCCCATACAGCATTAGTGGATATAGCTGAAGGTGAGGTGGGCGCCACGGCTCCCGGAGGCACCAATTACTTTGCCGGGCTTATCAAAACCCCGGAAATGCCGGAAGCCAGTGCTTTTATGCCTACGGCTATATCGGATATTAAAGCAGCCAACCCAGCTGCGGAAATGAGCATTATGCAGCCGCCTTCCATCAGCCAGACTGGTGAGGCCAGCATCAGTTATCCCTTGGCCATACCTGCCGGAAGGCAGGGTATGACACCATCTCTTAACCTCAACTACAGCAGTGATGCCAGCACCGGATGGTTGGGTGTGGGCTGGAATATAAACGTGCCTTCAGTGTCTATAGATACCCGGTGGGGGGCGCCTGTTTTTGACCCTGATGCGGAGAGTGAAGTCTATGTGCTCAATGGGCAATCGCTTACTATGGAGGGAGGAGTGAAGGCTAACCGGTATCCTGGTAACCGAATTTCCGCGTTAAATGGAATACATTTTTTCACGAAAACGATGGCTTCTTATAAGGAAGTTATTCGTCACGGTGATGGTACTGATAATTATTGTTGGGAAGAAATCACGGCTGATGGGACTCATTTCTTCTATGGTACTGAAGATGGAAATACACTTAGCGCAGATGCTATCATAACTGATGAAAACAATGATATTGTAACATGGAACCTCAAGCGGGTTGAAGACAAATGGGGCAACTATATAACCTACAATTATACCCATCTCAATAACACTACTCAAGGTGATATTAAGTCTGGAGGTAAAGCAGTTTTATTAAATAACATTCGATATACCGGTGACGCTTCAGGTGAAGGAAAGTATAAAGTAGAGTTTGTTACAAGTGGAAATCGAATTGATGCAACGGTTTCCCTGAAGTCTGGCAGAAAGGAAGTAGACGGAAGACGACTGGAGACAATTAAGATACTTTACTATAATACTGCTACCACAACTCAGGAAATAAGGAGATTTGAGTTTCAATATACCGAAGGGGATTTCTTTAAAACTTTATTATCCTCAGTTGAGGAGTGGCGTTCTGGTAAAAAGTTCTATGAACACAATTTTGAATACTACTCAGAGGATTTGACCTATAGCAGTGGGCAGACCATAGAGGTTCAGCATTTCGCAGATGGTATTCTGGATGGAATAGACAATGGTCTTACCGCAAAGGTGCTTGAGAAGCTGGTTGAAGTCACACCCGGAGTTAATCAGGCAATATTGCCTTCACCCATTAGTACCACATTAAGTTTTGGATATAGTGTCGGTGGCTCTGCAGGCTTAGGTTTGGCACCAGGTTTAGCACCCAACCCAACTAAAAGCTTTACTTTTTCAGGTCATGATAGAGCAAGAAAGACTTTTGATTATGGGAAAACAGAGCTTAATGATATTAATGGAGATGGGCTCCCGGATCTTATCTATAATAAGCCTGGCGTTGGCAATATTTACTATCCGCTAAAACTGGGTGAAAATGGAGAAGTTTATTTTCAAGGGTCACGGAAAATTTATCATGACCATAATTTCTTTTCATCTCGATCCTCCTCAAGGAGTTATGGGTGGGATTTTGCGCTTTCTCCAATTTTCTCATACGGGCAAAACTGGAATGAAACTTACTCAAAAACTACCAGTTACACTGCGGATTACAATGCTGATGGTATTTTGGATGCAGTATTAACCTCTGGCGACCAGAGTCACGTTTATTTTGGGAAGGTAGGGGAATATGGCAAAATATTCTTCAGTTCCTCTAGTGAGCTTACTCCTAATCCGGTAAAAAAAGGTGTGAGCGTAACCATCCCTGAAGATGAGGAAGAATTAAAAGACATGGAGGTTATACGTATATGGGAGGCTCCGTTTGAAGGAACGATTGATATTGATGGACAGGCCGAGGTAATAGCGACCTCCGATGATGATGTAAAGGTGGGGATACAACTGAATAGCTCCTTTCTTACCAGTCCTAATATGGTCAGTATTAATGGAACCTCAACAACTGTAAGTGCCTCAACCGAAGTAAGAAAAGGAGACAAAATACTATTTCGTTGCAATTCCAAAGAAAATGGATATGGAGATCTTCTGGAGTGGAATCCTTCCATTTCCTATACTACATTGACCAATTACTCCGGAACCACTAGGATAGACCCTAACGGGCTTGACTATGCCAACACAAATTATGAGGATGCCTTTCTCTTGTCCGCCCCTGAGGGCGTGAACTTTTTCGGAGATCAGGCAATAAAGGTTACCTGGTCCCCTGGCTTCAATGTGGGCTCGATAACTGATTCGGTTACTTTGCAAATAGTTCTATTCAAACAGGATACCGTAACAGGTGACACTGCCACAAATCATTATAGCTATGTTATCAAGCCCAACGGGGCTACCAGTATCTCACCATCTCAGTTCAAGGAGTTTGGACAAACTTCTGCTCCTGCATTTTTAAATGCCATTAATCTTGTACCTAATTCTTCTGCTAATGATCTTTGTGTGATAACCTTTAAGGCCGTTAGCACCTCAAATATAGATTGGAAGGAAATTAATTGGCGGCCGGAGGTGCGGCTAGGGCCTGTTTGTGGGGTTAATTATGAAAATATTTACCCGGCCGTGCACTATCAAACGTACAATAGACTCATCCTTATGGATAGCCCTGCCATAGCCGCAAGTGGCGCGGCCTCGGATGATTTGCGTACTTGGCCGGAGATAAGCCTTAGTTCATATGCTGATGCATTCACATCGGATGAATTAGCCTCATCAAATACCATTGAAATTCAAGGATTTTTTGTCACTAAAACTATAAATAAGCTCCTTTCCAAGGTATTGGTCAAGTTGGATAACAATGGCAACCTATCGTTGTATGAGGTGCCTGGGCCATTGCAAAGCTCCCTGAACTCAGTAAACAAAGGTCAATCAGCAGGCATTAACTCTTTTAAACGATCGGACCTTAGTAATGCTAAAGTTTTTGCGGGCTTTTATTGTTCCAATAAACGTTTTGCGGATTTTCTTAAGGATAATACAACCGTTGATATATACAATCTTAACTCAAGTACATCCGTACCGGAGACTGCGGATATAGGGTTTGATGTTTTTTGCAGAATATTTAACGAGCTTCAGGATTATAACTTGCATTGGGGTCAATGTGGATGGAGTGAGGCTTCAATTGTAGCAATAGATACCTCAGAGTTGCACCTTAACAGGTACCCCTCCGATGAATTGGACTTTAGCGATGGATCAACCCCTGAATTAGCAGATTTTACTTCCCTGGAAGAGGAGCAGTTAAACCCTAAGGATCAAAAGTTTTTCACATTGAATGCACTTAGAGGTGAAAACACCAGAGGCTTAACTTATTACCCCCATATTACCGATACCTATACCAGTTTTCAAGAGTTAGATCGTTGGGCTGCCCTTTCTACCCATATTGCATCCTATGGTAGTGGAGCAGGTGTTGCACCCGGTAAGTTAAATGAAACTCCGCAAATTGACGAACCAGAAATAGTTGTAATTCCAGACAATTATAGTGCCTTTGCCACTCCTTTAAAGTCTAAATCGTTTACCAAATCTGAATCTTTTGGTGCCAGCTTTTTCATGCACTCAGAGACTATCCAACGAAATCAATACTTAAAAGAAAAAGTATCCAGTTTTATTGATTTAAATGGAGATCGGTATCCTGATGTTAATAATATGAACAACGGGATACAGTCTAACCTCACTGATCCTTTTGGTGGTCATAAAAACACAAGTGAATTTGGGAGTGGTATAAATGCCTTAGGGCAATCTAAAACCATTGAGGCTACCAATTTAATTGCGGGACAATATATTAACGATGACCTTCGGTTTATTGGGATAAAAGAAAAAAATAATACACTTGAGATAGGTGAAGCGTTTAATGAATATGATTGGGTAGACATTAATGGTGACGGGCTTATTGATCGCATTGATGCGGAAAGCAATTCATTATGGGTAGAGCTAAACAGTGGTAAGGGTCTACTTGCTGGCTATAATGTAAGTAACCTTAGAACAACCAGTACCAAAAACTATACGTATCCACTTGCGAATCTCATATCGTCCTATGTAGGAGCTTTTGATATTGTAGATAATAGCTTTGCGGCAGGGGTCAATATTACCGCTACAGGTAACAAGGCACAAGTAACATACCTTGACTTTAATGGTGATGGGCTAAACGATATGTTGAAATATAATGGTAGCTCTGTTAGCTTGCAACTCAATACCGGAACCTCCTTTCAGGCCTACGGTAATATGGACCTGTCCGAGATAGATGATGTGAATTTCTCGCGGCAATTAGGCATTTCGGTTAAAGGAGCAGGCGGGTATTCCTTTCCTCTTTTTACCCTCCTTTTTGTACATTTTAAAGGAAATCTAAAAGGTGATGGCAACCTGAATCTTGCCGCAAATAAGCTGGAATCCGTCATGAGAGATATGAATGGAGACGGCTTATTGGATTATGTAAAAGCCGAAGATAATGGTGATCTTACGGTGCATTATTGTGAGCTAAAGAAAAGTAACCTGCTCAAGAAGGTTATTAATCCTTTAGGAGGAAGTTTTACCTTGGATTATGAGCGGGTAGGTAATAAATACGGTGATTATCCTGTGGCCATAAAAATACATACTACCAAACCAAAGGACAGGATGGTTTGGGATATGCCTCAGAGCAAGTGGATTCTGGCTTACCTGAAGGTGAACGATGGTTTGGATATAGTGAATTCCTCCAATGATATTGATGGAGTAGATAGTCTTGAAACCTGGTTTAATTATGATGGTGGGATTTACAGCAGGCGTGAACGTGAGTTTTTAGGATTCACCAGGGTTGAAAGCCGGGAGAGAGCCAACCGGCAGATTGCAATAGAAGATCATCCCAAGGTGTTTCTTACTCATGTTACTGATTACGATAGACCCATCAAAAACGATTTTAATTACAGAAAACGCTTTGAATATACCCGGGGAATCCCCTACGAGGAATATATTTTAAGACATAAGGAGACCTACGAAGAGGGAGAATTTGGTTTCGAGTTTAAATACTACATAGACCCTATTGAGGAAACGCATTATAACTTTGAGTACCGTCTTGTTTCTCAGGATGTGGAATCTGAATACTTCAACCAGGTAGATCAGGTTGATGAGGATTTTACAGTAGTAGATCTCGAAAATGATGAGCTTCCTATATCAGAGGTGCAAACGGTATTCCCCGCTCTCACTGATTTTGAAATTTTCACTTTTCCTCAACTGGAGAATAATCAGAAAGACAAGTATTTTGCTAAAAAATTTAATATTAAATATGATGGCTATACTAACGTAACTGAATATAAGAGCGAGGGCTCCGAAGTTCCGGGAACCCCGGAAGATCGCATTGTAGATATGTTTATATCTACACGTTATGAAGACACCACTTTCTCTGTCTATTATTCTGAACTTCTGGAAGGTGAAAGTCCGTTTGATGGTGATAGCTATAACGAGAATGGTAATCGTTGTTATTTAGTATCAGTGGGTTCATTTCGCTTGGATACCTTGTGTTTTCCCGCCAGTTTATTTGAACCAGTGGTTAATCCATGTGGGCCCGAACCGGAACCCATAGGCTCTGAGGAAACCTTTGAAGTGGTATTGCGCAAGCGTGTGGTAGATACTACTTTTATTACCGAGAGGGTGTATCCTACCACATACCTTGCCCGTATTACGGCTCAAATGGATTATTTTGCTCCTGTTAATGCTGCAGGGCAAACCAATTTTCTCAGTGAGCATCGCATATACCTCGGTACCATAAATCCCAGCGGTCTTAAGAGAAAAAGTGTGGTAGAGGCACGTACATCCGGCAGTCAAGCCGATTTGGCACCGGCACAAATAGCCCAGTACCTGGCTGATGGTACTACCAAATCCATTGCAGATATAGTGTATGATAATAACGGAAACGTTATCCAGCTTACCGGCCCTCCCAATCATACAAACCAAAGGTTTAGCACGTATTTCACCTATGATACAGAGGTTAAGCAATTTGTAAAACGGGTGGCAAACTCGTATGGTGAGGAGATCTGTAACTCGTATAACTATAAAACCGGAAAGCTACTTAGAACGGTGGACATCAATGGGAATGCCACCGGGTATAGCTATGATGATTATGAGCGTCTGGTTGGTGTTTTTGCACCTTATGCATTTTCAAGCACCTCCTATGCTCCAACCATAGCCTTTGTTTATCATCCGGAGGGGCTTAATCCTTCCTCTTCTGATTACCGCGATAGAGTACCCTATGCGTTAACTTACCATAATGTAAACCCCAGGGACCCCGTAAATTCACAGGACCCTTGTTGGAGTGGTACAGGCGGAACGGCCTCAGCCGCCTGTGACGTGGAATGTGATTTTAGCAGTCCTAATCGTCCGGCTATACTCAATCCTTTGACCACCGTTACCTTTATGGATGGCCTGCAACGGGTAGTACAGGTAAAGAAAGATGTTTCCAAGAAAAACGGTAGTGCCAATGATCGTTACCGCGAAGTATCGGGCATTTCAACCTTGGATTATCTGGGAAGGGAAACATCAGTGAGCCTTTCCGTGAGTGAAGATATCACAACCAATACATTGGAGAGCCTTAATAGTGATAGGGATGCCACACTCATTATGAAAGAGCGCTCCTATGATTATGCCAGTCGGCCAATATCTGAGAAAACCGTTACCGAAGGTGGGGGTTACGTAACCAGCGGTTATTCTTACCTATGGGATCAAAGTGACAAGTTTTACCTTCAAACAAATTTTGTTTCTCAAACCAAAACCTATTTGAACGGATGGGGACAAACTACCAAGGTCATAGAAGATGTTGGAGGTATTAACGCTACTACCCTTTACAGCTTTGATGCTCTCAACCAAATATTATCCACCCAGGACCCTCTTAATGAAATTACCTCCTACACCTATGATAATATGGGTCGTCTTACAGAAGAGGACCATCCTGATCGTGGAGTGACGTCCTATACCTATGATAAGGCGAGTAACCTGGTAGAGTTACAGAGTGATGAAATGGGTTCAGGCCATATACTGATGCAATATAATTACGGCCGGATCAGTAAAAAGATATACCCTCAGTCCGGGCACCTCAATAATCTTTTCTATACCTATGGTTCACGCAATGATGGGGTAAACGGAGCCGGCAGGGTAGTGAAGCTGGTGCAGGGTACTGATTATAAACTTGAACAGTATGCCTACGATGAACTGGGGCATCGTACCTGGGAGAAAAAATCCTTTAAGATCCCCCAGGCCGGAACCCGTAATTTTGAAACCTCATTTAATTATGATGCCTGGGGACGTATCCAATACATGATCTACCCCGATGGGGAACAGGTGGATTATACCTATAACAGTATTGGAGACCTGGAAAGTATTGTGGGCTCCACCTCCGGTTCCATCATTGATAATATATTGTATGATGGCTTTGGAAATATTAAGGACATTGATTATGGCAACCAAACCTCTACATCATTTACCTATGATGCTGAAAGCCGGCTGCTTACTGAGGTGGGCGTTTGGGCCTCCGGAGCCAATGGCAACACCACCTCTCAAATTACCGATAAAACCATAGGCTATGATTCGTTCGGAAGGGTATCCTCCATAGCCGATATAGCCGGTGCTTTTACCGTAAACGGTGTAGCTATGGGTGGTACCTATAATCATAGTTATACTTATGATGATATGAGCAGACTCACTCATAGTACCACTACCACCAATATGAGTCATTACATAAAAACGGACCTTAGCTACAATACTGCAGGAGGTATTACCGGTAAAACCCAGCAACACCTAACGACCTCAGGCGGTAGTGTGGTAAACCCGGCCCTAAATTACGACCTGAGCTATGATTATGCCGTTTCCACCACCGGAACACCCCATCAGGTATACGAGGTAAGCAGCCCGGGAGATCCCACCTACCGCTATAACTATAACCAGGAGGGTAGTGTGCTGGATGTGCAGGTTCCGGCCAGTGGAGGGAACCCGGCTTATTATACTGAACAATTCCGCTGGGATAATAATCAGCAGCTAAGTGCGGTAAATAACGTCAACGGTATTCATCATTATACCTATGATCAGAATGGTGAGCGGGTACTGAAAGCCACCATCCGGGGAGTTGGTATTTCGCAGCAGGGACAATCGGGTAGCACCTTTGCGGTGCTTGACCCGTACACCGTGTACAACAACGCTTATTTTGTGGCAACCCACTATGAGGAGACTGTAGATGCCAGCAAGCATTATTATATGGGCAGTACTCGTGTGGCGAGTGCCCTCATTATGTATCCTTTTGCTCAGCAAACCCCAGGCGATGAGTGGCCTGAACCTATTGAGGGTCCCGGAGGATTCCCGGAGTGGGGTGTTAAGGACGACCTGCTCAAAACCATGCAGTACTTTAATATTGATACGGAAGAGTATGATATTGAAGAAATGACCAATATACCTTCCTACGAGGAATATACCACCTTTGATTACGTACTGTGGAGCGAAGGTTGTGAGGAAGACCCCCAGTGCTTATGCGAGCTAGGGATTTACTGGGCTGGTGAATTCTATGAGGTGAATTGTGCCGAACAGCGGGTAATGTACTGGTACCATCCGGATTACCTCGGTAATACCGAATGGGTGACCGACCAGGCGGGATTGCCCCACCAGTATTATATGTATACTTCTTACGGTGAAAATGCTATAGTTCAGAACAGCCATACCTGGCATTACAGCACACCTTATAGGTTTAATGCCCAGGAGTACGATGGAGAGACCGGAAATTACTACTACGGTGCCAGGTATTATAATCCCAGGTTAAGCAATTGGCTAAGCGTTGACCCCATGAGTGCAGCAAGAAGTTGGCTAACACCCTATAACTTTGTGCAGAATAACCCAATTAACCTTGTGGATCCCACAGGAATGCTGGATGGGGACCCGCCTAAAGGAGGAAAACCGGACAGCGGGCCGACCATTCCCCCGTTTGATTTTGAGAGCCGAACCCCTTCAGAACCTGTTGTTACTACACCCAAGCAGCCCAAATTTGATCCTGCGGATTTTCCTGATCTTCCAACTAAATTACCTCCACAGGAAACCATGCGGGCTTGGGAGCCAACATGGGTAGATAACTGGTCAGAATCAACCAATTTCTTTGCCAGTGCCGGCTATGATATTGTAAATTCGTTTTGGGTAACACTCCAGGCCCTTAACCCCTTTGATAACCGGACAACCACCATGACCGGAGAATCACTGAACGGAAGGGATAATTCGGAATATGGAGTTACCGTTGCCATGACCCTGATGCCAATGGGATTGGAAGGAAAGGGGGCAGGTGCTGCCGCTGAGGCTACGTTTGGTGCTATGGCTAAAACAACTGGTCGAGGTCTTTGGAAATTAACTGAAGAAGGAGCATCTATGATGAAATACCATTCTAAGTTTGGTAAACTTTATAAAAGCGCATCAGATAATCTCTGGTGGGCTGTTGATCGTGCCGGGCATGGGGGAAGTAAGTTTAAAGTATTTAAGGAGACCAAAAAAGGATTAAAATGGTATAGGGACGCGGATGAATTTGGTGATTTTATCCTAACAAAGCACAAAGGGTCGGAGGGTAAGTTTATTCCATGGGGCCAATTAAAGACTATTAAATAATAAAACTAATGAAAGTTTTAAGTAAGTATAACTCTAATGAATTTAAAGGGTTTGATTGGTTAGATTTTGATTATCTTCCTAATAGTAAGGGGTTTAAGTTTGAGATTTATTCAAAGTGGACTGAGGATCCTGTAGCTCAATCAATCGTTCACTTCTATTTGTTGTTTAGAGAGTTTTTATACAATATTAAAGTTAAACCCTTTGGGCAAAACAGTAAATGGGGTGATTTCTGTATTGACACTTGGGACCTTGAAAGTGATAAATATGATTATTCGCATGAAAATAAGGAAGAGCCTACCGCCAGTTATTTAGCAATGCTTCAAGACAGTGATGTAGAACCGCACTATACCGGCTTTTGTGTGTGTGAAAATTGGGATAAGT
>CETZ01264359.1_pt1 | contig 15510 bp, 13 predicted proteins | sample 531441 | NCBI WGS metagenome assembly CETZ01 (sample SAMEA2623098, study PRJEB7988) | marine metagenome | isolation source: saline water (ENVO:00002010), including | reverse complement strand
CTCTGCCGTCGTATCTGAACGCGCTCTCCGGTGATGGTGTGCACGTGGTAACGGTAAACGACTATCTGGCCCGCCGTGACGCGGAGTGGATGCGTCCGCTGTTTGAATTCCTCGGTCTGACTGTCGGTGTTGTTGTTCCGGGTATGGATCAGTCGGCGAAAAAGAGCCAGTACGCCGCAGACATCGTTTACGGTACCAACAACGAATTCGGTTTTGATTATCTGCGCGACAATATGGCTTTCTCGCTGGAGCAGAAGGTTCAGCGTAAACTCAATTTTGCGATCGTCGACGAAGTGGACTCGATCCTGATCGACGAAGCGCGGACACCGCTGATCATCTCCGGTGCTGCAGAAGACAGCTCTGAGCTTTACCGTCGCATTAATAAACTGGTGCCCAGGCTCGAGCGTGGCCAGTTCAGCGACGATAAAGACCACGTGCCGGACGGCCACTACACGGTTGATGAGAAGAGCCGTGCCGTTGAGCTGACAGAAGCGGGTCATGAGTACGTTGAAGAACTGCTGACCCAGGAAGGCATTCTGCAGGAAGGCGAAAGTCTTTATTCTGCGGCCAACCTGAACCTGCTGCATCACGTGCATTCCTCCCTGAAAGCGCACGCTATTTTCCAGAAGAACGTCGATTATCTGGTGCAGAACGGGCAGATCGTCATCGTTGATGAACACACCGGCCGTACCATGCCGGGGCGTCGCTGGAGTGAAGGTCTGCATCAGGCGGTGGAAGCCAAAGAAGGTGTGAAAATTCAGGCCGAGAGCCAGACGCTGGCCTCAACAACCTTCCAGAATTATTTCCGTCTGTACGGCAAGCTCGCGGGTATGACGGGTACTGCTGATACCGAAGCCTTCGAATTCCATCAGATTTACGGGCTGGTCGTGATCGTTATTCCGACCAACAAAGAGATCAAGCGTATCGATTACAACGACGTAATCTACGCCACCCAGCGCGAGAAATACGATGCGGTGATTGAAGAAATCCGCACGGTTTCTGCTGAGGGGCGCCCGGTTCTGGTGGGCACGGCGTCGATTGAATCGTCGGAATATCTGTCGGCTCTGCTGAAGAAAGCCAAGGTTCAGCACAACGTACTGAACGCCAAAGAAAACGCACGTGAAGCCGAAATTATTGCTCAGGCGGGTCGCCCGGGTGCCATTACCATCGCCACCAACATGGCAGGCCGGGGTACGGATATCGTGCTCGGCGGCAGCTGGGAAGCCGAAGTTGCGACACTGGAAACCCCGGATCAGGCGACGATTGATAACATCAAAGCCGACTGGCAGGAGCGTCACGATGCCGTACTGAAAGCCGGTGGTCTGCATATTATCGGTACGGAACGTCACGAGTCCCGCCGTATTGATAACCAGCTGCGTGGTCGTGCCGGTCGTCAGGGGGATGCCGGTTCCACACGTTTCTTCCTGTCACTGGAAGATAACCTGATGCGTCTGTTCATGTCTGACCGTATGCGCAACATGATGCAGGCACTGGGCATGAAAGACGGTGAATCCATCGAACATAAGATGGTTACCAACGCGGTCGAGAAAGCGCAGCGTAAAGTTGAAGGCCGCAACTTCGATATCCGTAAGCAACTGCTGGAATACGATGACGTGGCCAACGATCAACGTCGCGTCGTCTATGGTCAGCGTAACGAACTGATGGAAATGGACGACATTTCCGGTGTAATCAGCAACATCCGTCAGGATGTGGTTCATGCGACCATTGATAATCACATTGCGCCGCAGAGCCTGTCAGAACAGTGGGATATTCCGGGTCTGGAGCAGGCGATCCGTAGCGAGTTTGCCATCGACCTGCCAGTGCAGGAGTGGCTCGACGAAGACAGCAAGCTGTACGAAGAAACTCTGCGCGAACGCATTCTGGAACAGATCACTAAAGCTTACACTGAAAAAGAAGCCCAGATCGGCGAGCAGACCATGCGTATGGTTGAAAAGCAGATCATGCTGCAGGTGCTGGATAACCTCTGGAAAGAACATCTGGCGACGATGGATTACCTGCGTCAGGGCATCCACCTGCGCGGTTACGGTCAGAAGAACCCGAAACAGGAATACAAGCGCGAGGCCTTTGCCCTGTTCCAGGAGCTGCTTGAGAACATCAAGCACGAAACCATCAAGATGCTCAGCCATATCCGCCTGCGTGAAAATCAGGATATGCAGGCCGAAGAAGAGCGCCGCCGCCGCGCCGCAGAAGAACAACTGGCGCGGGCAAAATTCGAACACGATGAAGCCACAGCTCTGGAAGACGATTCTTCACCCGGTGAAGAAGCGGCAGCGCAGCAGGCTCAGCCTTTCGTGAGAGAAGATCAGAAAGTCGGCCGGAATGAGCCTTGCCCATGTGGTTCAGGTAAAAAATACAAACATTGTCACGGCACCTTGTCTTAATACAGGCTCCTGAACGGGTGAAATAAAATGGCGGTTAATTTTACGGTTTTTGAAGATTTCAAAGCGGTTAAGGGTGTGCGTGTGGGAATTGCGAAATCCGCCATGCGCTATAAGGACCGGGATGACATGGTGGTGTTTGAGCTGGCTGAAGGTTCAAACACCGCGGGTGTGTTCACTAATAATGCCTTCTGCGCTGCGCCAGTGCAGATCTGTCGTCATCATCTGGAGCTGGCATCACCGCGCTACCTGCTGATCAACACCGGGAATGCCAATGCCGGAACCGGCCCGAAAGGCTTTAAAAACGCCACAGCCAGCTGTGAGCTGCTGGCGGAAAAAACGGGTGTAACCGCAGAACAGATTCTGCCGTTTTCTACCGGGGTCATTGGTGAGCCACTGAATATGCCAGCGTTTGACCGCGGTATTCCGGCCGCTTTGGCGGACCTCAGCGAGAACAACTGGGCCCGTGCTGCCAAAGGCATCATGACCACAGATACCCTCCCAAAAGGATGCTCCCGTCAGATTGAAATTAACGGCCAGACCGTCACCATCACCGGTATCTCAAAAGGTGCCGGCATGATCATGCCGAACATGGCCACTATGCTGGGCTTTATCGCCACTGACGCGGCGATTCCACAGGGCCTGTTACAGACCTGGGTACGCAAGCTGGCCGACAGCTCGTTCAATCGCATCACCATTGACGGCGACACCTCGACCAATGACTCCTGTGTTCTGGTTGCTACCGGCCAGTCGGGTGTCAGTATTGATCACGAAGTATCGGCAGAAGCTGTAACCCTGTTCACCGCTCTGGAGCAGGTCTTCCGCGATCTGGCACAGGCCATTGTGCGCGACGGTGAAGGAGCAACCAAATTCGTTACCATGGAAATCAGTGAAGCATCTTCGGTAAAAGAAGCTCTGGACGTCGCCTACACCGTGGCCCACTCACCGCTGGTGAAAACCGCCATGTTCGCATCTGATGCTAACTGGGGGCGTATTCTCGCTGCCGTCGGCCGCTCAGGCGTTCAGGACTTTGACCTCAGCAAAGTGCAGATTTATCTGAATGACGTACAGATCGTTGAAGACGGTGGCCGCTGTGACAGCTACACCGAAGAGCAGGGCGCTGCTATCTTCAGAATGAGTGAGTTTACTGTGCGCATTGTGCTCGGCCGTGGTGATGTGACTGAGACGGTCTGGACGACCGACCTGTCGCACGAATACGTCACTATTAACGCCAACTACCGCTCTTAATTTCCGCGTATGAAGCAGGTGCATGTCGCCGTAGGCGTTGTCGTGGTGAATGGGCAGGATGTGCTGATTGCCCGGCGCCCTGACGACAAACATCAGGGCGGCCTGTGGGAATTTCCCGGCGGTAAAGTGGAACCGGGCGAAGACGTTGTCTCCGCCCTGATCCGTGAACTCGACGAAGAAGTCGCCCTGAAGGTCCGCCCTGAAACAGTCTCGCAACTGATGCAGATTCCTTTCTCCTATCCGGATAAATCCGTACTGCTGGACGTGCTTTACGTCGAGTCTGACGTTAATGATGCACTGCTGGCACACGGTGCTGAAGGGCAGGAAGTGCGTTGGGTGAACTATACACGCCTTGATGAATTTGAATTCCCAGAGGCGAATAAAGCCATCATTCTGGCTCTGACTGAGCGATTGTCCTGAATAAGTCGTATTAATCCTTAGTCAGAGGCTGGTATATTTTCTGAACATACCACTCTGATAAGGAAATCCCACGTGAAGTCTGTACTTACCGTCTCTTCGAAATCCTTTGCACGACTCTTTTTAAAACCTCTTATCTGTCTTCAGGTGTTGCTGTTCAGCAGCATCAGTCTTGGGGAAGAAGGCTGCGCTTATTATTCCGCCGAGACTTCACAATTCGGCATCGAAACCCTGGTGGCCGGTAACCTGTATGCGGTGCACAGCGCGATCCAGCAGACCAATCAGAACGAGGCCACGCGGATCATCGGTAACTCGATGATCTATGTGATCAAAGGTAACGCCGATGTTCAGGGGAACCATGCCGTGTGGATTTTCGGCTCAGGTTACGGAGACCCGGGAGTCAACGGTGGCACACCCAGTGACGTGCATGAATACCTCAGCATTACCGGTCAGGATAAAGACGCCTTTCGCAGCGCGGATGATGATGCTGAAGACGTCGACTGCGTTATTACCCAGAGTTTCGGTTTGACTGCTGACTATGTGAAGCTGCGCTTTATTTCACCTCACGGCCATCTGGATCATGTGAATCACGAATTTCTGGATGATCTGACTCAGAACTATGGTTACAGCCTGAATACCTCGAATTTCTACATCCATGCTGCGGATTATCCCATGCTGCTGTGCACAGCGCCCTGTTGTGGCAATACGCCGTGCAGCGGTCAGAATGCTTTCTGGGGAGCGCCTTATAACGAGGCTTTTTCGGCATCGGTGTTGTCCCGCTTCCTCACACTGGGCAGTCTGAATGAAACAGAATCCTGTGCTCAGATGATGTCATTCCAGAGCCCGATGGGGCTCTGGCAGGTCCGGCATGAAGCATCACTGGATCATACGGGCGGGGTTTTATACCTGCGCAATGCGAATCTTGCCGCGAATACCGTGACCTATATTGCCGGTATTAAACAGCAGTTTATGACCTGTGCAATGGATGGTCCGGCAAATACGAATATCGTTATCTATGATGTGCACAGAACCTGACTTGTCTTAAAACTGAAGGCACAAAAAAACGGGCCAATGGCCCGTTTTTTATTCCCGCTGATCAGAATCAGGCTGAGTGAGCATTACCGGCGACCACGCCTTCGGCCGGATTGCTGTTCATCAGAGCTTTGATGCCGCTCTTCTGGTTGGCTTCACGAGCCAGTACTTTCTCTTCGTCGCTGGCGTATTTCTTATCCCATTCCATCACTTTTGGCGTCATCAGCTTGTGCCACAGCGGTGGGCAGAGTGCGATTAAGATGGTAGTCAGGTAGCCGTTGATCATGGTTGGGGCTTCTGGGTAGGGGCGCAGGTCCTGGTAGGGCACTTCACCGTGTGCATGGTGGTGAGAGTGACGGGTCAGGTTGAACATGCTCCAGCTGCTGAAACGCTTGTTGGTGTTCCAGGAGTGACGTGGCTGCACCGGCTCGTTCGGGTTACGCACCATGCCGTAGTGCTCCATGTAGTTCACGATTTCCAGCAGCGCTTTACCGAACAGACCAGCTGCCACAAACCACAGTGCGGTTGTCAGGCCTCCGGCCAGGAAGGCCAGTAGTACAATAAAGGCGCTCATAAAGTAACCACGCAGTACGGAGTTACTCACGGAAAGAGCCGACTTACCCAGACGCTTCAGACGTTCGGCTTCCAGTGACAAAGCACTCTTGTTACCGCGAATGGTGGAACTCAGTACGTGGTAATACACATTGCGGCCACGGGGTGCAGTCGCAGGGTCGTTGGTGGTGGAAACATAGCGGTGGTGACCGTAAACGTGCTCAACGGCGAAGGCGACGTCAAAGCTGAAGGCCAGCAGCCAGCGACCGATGAACATAGAGATCGGATCCCAGGTACGGTGAGTCAGCTCATGAGCTGTTATGGTGCCGATCATACCAATCATCAGACCGGTCATGATCACAGCACAGACATGGGTGCCAAAGCCGGCAGCTTCTTTTGCGGACAGAATATCAATGCCTGTCAGAGACTGAACGGTCGCCCCCACGCCCAGAATGTCGCCTGAGCTGACCTGCCAGATAAAGGCAAAGGTAATCAGCGACAGCAGTGGCAAGGCCAGCCACAGCTGAACTGTCAGAATCTGCGGATGTTTGAAGGTTGGTGTAGAGACATCGTCACCAAGGATGGCATCCAGCAGGATGTAGCCACCAAAGATGATGGCCAGACCATAGGTGATCCAGCCGTCTCCGAGAAACATGGCGGTCGCGGCGAGCAGGCCGATGCCATGGAAGAGAAAGTATTTCAGATAATGAAACATAGTAAGTCCCTCGTGTTGTGATCAGCCAGCCGCGAGTTCAGATTAGCGGGCAGCCTCGTTATTAATTGTGTTGGTTGAGCGGTCGGTAAAGCGGTCGGCAAAGATCTGGCTTTCATCCAGACCTGCCTGTTGCAGGTATTCCGAAGCGGCATCCAGCATGGGAGGAGGCCCACACATATAGACCTGTTCGATAACATTGAGATTTTCTGGCAGATGATCTGTAACCAGGCCACGAGCGCCATCCCAGCCGGAACCTTCGGCTTCCTGTGACAGCACAGGCACAAAACGGAAGGTGCCGGACCAGTTCTGGCGGATGTGTTCAATCTGTTTCAGGCCATACAGATCGGCCTCAGTGCGGGCACCGAACAGGAAGGTCACATCACGTGACAGCTTATGGCGCACGGCGTCTTCAAGAATGGCCAGCACCGGTGCCAGGCCACTGCCACCGGCGATGAACAGCATATCGCCCTGACCGCTGCGCAGGTGGAAATCACCGTGCGGGCCATCCACACTGACCTTATCACCCACCTGGGCACTGTTTTTCACCCAACCGGACATCTCGCCACCCGGTACTTCACGGATAAAGAAGGTCACCTTATTGCCAGCCGCCGGTGCCGCATAAGAGTAACAACGTGAACCCGAGGTGACCTCCGGAGTTGAGAACATAGCGTACTGACCCGGCAGATAATCCGTGGCTTTTTCCAGCTGCAGAGTCAGGCGGGTGATGTCGTGAGTGAGTGCTTCTTTCTCAACGATGGTGGCGGCGATTTCTTCAGCCGGACGTTCCCCACTGAGAGCATCGACAGAGATGGTGACGTCGCTTTTCAGCTGCGACTGACAGCCCAGAATGTAGCCGTCATCCAGATCTTTTTTATCCAGAATAAAGGCTGCGGAGGTCAGTTCTTTAACGGTGCCTTCGGTCTTTTTGCATTTGCAGGTAGCGCAACCGCCGACCTTGCAGCTGTGAGGAAAGCGCACACCATGACGCAGGGCAGCGTTCAGAATGGTTTCTGAAGGCTGTACGTCGAAGGAACCAACGCCTTCGATGGTCAGGGTATGGGGTTTGGCTTTTTTGAATAAACCGAACATGCCGTTTGTCCTCACAGGTTTTATTGTCTTCTGTTGTTTTGTAGGACAATACTGCTAAGAAGAATGAAAGTCCAGGGTCTTTAGGTGCCACCACATTCATGCCATTATCCCTATAGATAATCAGAATTACTGATTATCTATGAACACATTTCATCAAATCATCGAAAAACCGTCGGCTCATCCGCTATGCGGGTGATGGGCGGAGGGGATATGTGTGCGTAGTATGGGGTTTAGTTAAGCATGATCGGGCTATGTCGGTTTAGCCTTCCAACCTTGAACATGATATGGATCAAGTCAGAGAAAACTATTTCAGGGGCTTTATCAGACAGGTGTCAGCGGGGCTGAGTGGGTAACTGACGCTCCCAGCAGATTGACTCAACAGATTGATGGAGTAGGAAGGAGGGATTATTGCTCAAACGCTGTGAGAAACGGCCAGATGGAAGCCGTTATCACAATAGCCAGGCCTATGATCATGGTGATCACGGCCACGGGTTTTTCCAGAAGGTGCTCACGGAAGGGCTTCCCAGGTTGGTCGCGCAGACGTTCACTGCGCTCACTCTGCAACTGATCGAGCAGGGCGCGCGCGGGTTTGTAGTCTTCCTCGTCAAACAGCCAGATTCCGGCGACACCAAAGCCAAAGCGGCCTTCGTTGGTTTCGTAGCAGGCGTAGCCGGCTTCTTCGAGGGCGTCCCGGACTTCTTCCGCTTCTTCAAAGCTGACGCCATTCAGGCGGAACAGGAGCTTAGCCACGCAGACGCTCTCCGATGTGTACCCAGGCAGCTGCCATGAGGATGATGAGTATCAGCAGTAACAGCGGGCGGATACCCAGAATCATATAGGGTGTACTGCCACTGCGGCGTTCGGCGGTGGCTGTGAAGCTGGTGCGCTGGCGCACCGGGATACGGTCTACGATTTCGCCGTGGTGATTCACCAGAGCGGAAATGCCGGTGTTGGTCGAGCGTAATACCCAGCGCCCGGTTTCGAGGGCGCGCATCTGAGCCAGTGCCATGTGCTGCTTGGGGCCGATGGAGTTGCCGAACCAGGCATCGTTGCTGATGGTCAGCAGAATGTCGGCGTTCTTCGCGCCCTGCAGCACCAGATCCGGGTAGGCAATCTCGTAACAGATAAACGGCGCCGCCAGCACCAGAGCGGTTTCTTCGCCATCACGGATCACCGGGACTTTCAGGGGAGCCTGATCTGGCTGACCTTTGCTGAAGCCGTAAACCGGCAGGTCAAAGAAAGGAATCCAGCCCTGAATCAACTCTGCCAGCGGCACATATTCGCCGAAGGGGACCAGCCTTTGTTTATGGTACAGGCCGTCTCCGGCGCCGAAAGCGACAATACTGTTGTGGTAACGGCCTGCTTTTTCGGTGCCGGGAGGCCAGCGGAAAGGAATGCCGGTAATCACGGTGGAGCCCTGCTGCCGTGCCTGATCTCCGAAGACCTCAAGATAGGGCTGGTAACGTTGCAGGGTCATGGTGATGGCGGTTTCCGGCCACAGAATCAGGTCGGTACCGAGCAAGGGCACTGTGTCCTGCTCATAGCGGTTGATGGTCGGGAACAGCTGCTCTGGCAACCATTTGTCATCCTGCTCCACATTCCCCTGTACTGCCGCAACGGTGAGTTTTCCCGCCGGTTGAGTCCATTCAATCTGCTGCAGACCATATCCCATCGGCCAGAGCAGAAAGGGCAGCAGATAAACGGCCTGTGGGGTGCGTACTATCTGGATTGCTGACGCTGCTGTCAGGGCCAGAATCAGGGATATGCCGTAACTGCCGGTAATGGGTGCCCAGCCAGACAGCCAGGTAAAGAGATGGGCATCGCCCGCGAACAGCCAGGGAAAACCGGTGAGGAACCAGGAGCGGCTCCATTCCTGCAGCAACCAGAAGGCGGCAAAGGTCAGCCAGCCCAGGCTCTGCTGCAGCAGGCGCTGGCGCAGGGCAAACCAGAACGCAGGGATCAGTGCGAGAAAGCCCGCAAACACGGCCACCATGGGAATGGCCAGCCACGATGGGGTGTTGCCGTGATCATGAATGCTGACGTATACCCAGGATACGCCGGTGCCGAACTGGGCGAAGGAGAAATACCAGCTGAGGCGGAAGGCGTGCCAGGTACTGCGCGCCTGAGTGAGAATCCAGAACAGCCCGGCCAGACTCACCAGCCCCAGCGGCCACCAGAAAAAAGGCCCGAGGGCAAAGGTGAAAAGGCCGCCGCTGATCAGTGCGGCCAGCGGCAGGAAGGGACTTGAGGTCAGCATGTCAGACTCGGCAGAGAGGGTGGATGCTCAGTCAGGGTGGACTTCCAACAGATTGATTTTGCGGCTGTTACTGTTGGTGACGCGGAATTTTATGCCGTCGATGGTGATGCTTTCGTTACATTCTGGCACCCGGCCGAAATGATGCGTGACAAGACCACCAATGGTATCAAAATCACTGGTAGGCAGACCGGTTTCGAACGCGCTATTGAAGTCTTCGACATTGGTCTGGGCTTTAACCATAAAGATGCCGTTCTCGACTTCCTTGATGTTGTTCTCTTCGTCCTGATCGTGCTCGTCTTCGATGTCGCCGACGATCTGCTCGAGCACGTCTTCAATGGTCACCAGACCGGCCACACCGCCAAACTCATCGACGACAATCGCCATGTGATTGCGGTTAGAGCGGAATTCACTGAGCAGAACCTGCAGGCGTTTGCTCTCTGGTACGAAGTTAGCCGGACGCAGCACACTGGAGAGACTGAACTCATCGGCACCGCCGGTCAGCAGCAATGGCAGGAGGTCTTTGGCCAGCAGAATACCGGCCACTTCATTATGGTCGTCTCCCATCACCGGGAAACGGGAGTGGGCGGATTCTATGATGCGCGGGAGGAATTCTTTGATGGTTTCGTCTTTCTGCAGCGAAATCATCTGCGAACGGGGGATCATGATGTCCCGGACCTGCATATCAGAAACCTGCAGGGCACCTTCGAGTATGCTCAGGGTTTCCGTATCCACGATGCTGCGCTCTGCCGCTTCACGGACTATGTCTTTGATGTCCTGACGGCTACGCGGGTCATCAGAAAAAAGGTCAGTAAATCGGTCCAGCCAACTTCGTGGCTGGCTAGTTCGGTCTTCGCTCATGGGGCCTCGTCAAGATAAGGGTCAGAATAACCCAGTTCAGCAAGGATCAGGCGCTCAAGGCCTTCCATTTCCTCTGCTTCTTCGTCATTTATATGGTCGTAACCCAACAAATGCAAGCAACCGTGAATCACCATGTGCGCCCAGTGCGCCTCAGCGGTCTTGCCCTGTTCTTCTGCCTCCGCGGCAACAACGGGTATGCAGATCACCAGATCGCCGAGCAGCTGCAGGGGCACACCGACCGGAATCTCAAAGGGAAACGACAGAACATTCGTGGGCTTGTCTTTGCCCCGGTACTGGTAATTGAGGGACTGACTCTCGTCATTACCGACCAGGCGTATGGTCAGCTCAGGTGCGTCAAAGGGGGTGCGGCCGTTGAGGGCAGCGGTTGCCCAGGCCAGCAGCTGGTCTTCATCCGGCACGCCGGCGGTCAGATCAGAAAGGCTTTGCGCAGAGGTACCGTCCGGGCTCCCCGGAGGTTCCTCATCGTCAAACTGGACATCCAGCAGCAGGTTCATCCGGCGTTGTCTCCGGCTTCCTGGCCTTTGCCAGCGGCTTTCTCTGCCGCTTCTTCACGTGCATCAAAGCGGTCGTAAGCGTCGACGATACGCTGCACCAGCGGGTGGCGTACCACATCGCGGTTGTTGAAGCGGGTAATGCCGATGCCGTCGACACCGTCGAGAACTTCCAGACCATGCTTGAGACCAGAGTAGACGCCACGTGGCAGGTCTACCTGAGTAATGTCGCCTGTGATCACGGCTTTGGAGCCGAAGCCCACCCGCGTCAGGAACATTTTCATCTGCTCTTTGGTGGTGTTCTGGCTTTCGTCGAGAATCACGAAGGAGTGGCTCAGGGTACGGCCACGCATGTAGGCCAGCGGCGCAATCTCAATCTGATTGCGCTCGATCATTTTCGCCACAACTTCGAAACCGAGCATTTCATAGAGGGCATCGTAAAGCGGACGCAGGTAAGGGTCGATCTTCTGCGCCAGATCGCCGGGCAGGAAACCGAGTTTTTCACCGGCCTCAACCGCCGGACGCACCAACAGAATACGTTTCACCTCATCACGCATCAGAGATTCAACACCCGCCGCAACGGCGAGGAAGGTCTTACCGGTACCGGCCGGACCAATCCCGAAGTTGATGTCGAACTCCCGTACCCGGGCCAGGTATTCCAGCTGGTTCTGGCCACGTGGCTTAATCACCGCCAGCGGGGTTTTGATGATGCCGTCATCAGAATGGTAGCTGCGCTTGCCGCGCTGGTTCGGGCGGCTGCTGTCTTCCGTCAGAAACAGATGAATCAGATCCGGGCTGATCTCAGTGCCGTTACCGGTTTCGCGGTAGAGGCGCTGGAGCAGATCCGCCGCCCGTTTGGCTTTACCAATGCTGCCTTCAATCTGGAAACGGCCGCCGCGGTTATAGATGTTCAGGTCGTAGTGATCCGCGATCTGATTCAGATGGGCATCGAGGTTGCCACACAGGTTGGACAGACGCGCGGCATCTTCCGGTTCCAGTGTGAAACTGATGGTGTGTTGTTTCCTGGCATCGTCAGGCGTTGCAGAACCGGTTGCCGGTTCAGACGCTGTTGTTTCTGGATCTGCCATAGGCTTGTCAGTATTCGGATGGTCGCTCAATCGGGCCTCTGCCTTGTGACTGCGGTTTTAATAGGCTAACTCGGGATTGATCAGGATGCCACGAAGACTGTTCGGATAGGCATCTTCGATACGTACGCGGACGAACTTGCCGATCAGAGAGTGATCGTCGCACTTAAAGTTCACCACACGGTTGTTCTCGGTCCGTCCGGACAGTTCGCCGGGGTCTTTACGGGATACGCCGGATACCAGAATCACTTCTTCACGGCCCACCATGCGGCGGCTGATCTGCTGGGCGTTCTGCACGATGCGGGCCTGCAGTATCTGCAGACGCTGCTTTTTCAGCTCTTCCGGTGTGTCATCCTCCAGCTGTGCGGCCGGGGTTCCCGGGCGGGCGCTGTAAACAAAGCTGAATGAGGTATCAAAGCCAATCTGCTCAATCAGTTTCATGGTGTCGAGGAAGTCCTCTTCCGTTTCGCCGGGGAAGCCAATGATGAAGTCCGACGATATGGAGATATCCGGGCGCAGTTTGCGCAGACGCTCGATCTTATCAATGTACAGATCAATTTCATGGCCGCGCTTCATTGCTGCGAGAATGCGGTTGGAGCCGCTCTGGACCGGCAGGTGCAGGTGGCTGACCAACTCCGGTACGTCGGCGTAGACATCAATCAGACTGTCTGTGAACTCAACCGGATGCGAGGTGGTGAAACGGATGCGGTCGATACCGTCGATTTCAGCCACCTGGGTAATCAGTTCAGCCAGATCGGCGACATCGTTATCGGTGGTGTCACCGCGGTAGGCATTGACGTTCTGGCCCAGCAGATTCACCTCACGTACGCCCTGATCCGCGAGTATCTGTACTTCTTTCAATACGTCCGCCAGCGGACGGCTGACCTCTTCACCACGGGTGTAAGGCACCACACAGAAGGTACAGTACTTGGAGCAGCCTTCCATGATGGAAACAAACGCCGAGCAGCCGTCGACTTTCGGCGCTGGCAGATGATCGAATTTCTCGATTTCCGGGAAGGTGACATCCACCACCTGAATCGAGTTGCTGGCCTTATCAACCATCTCTGGCAGGCGGTGCAGGGTCTGTGGACCGAAGACCATGTCCACGAAGGGGGCGCGCTTCATGATGGCATCGCCTTCCTGTGAGGCTACACAACCGCCAACGCCGATTTTCAGATCCGGATTGCTGGTTTTCAGCTGCTTCCAGCGACCCAGTTCATGAAACACCTTCTCCTGGGCTTTTTCGCGGATGGAGCAGGTATTCAGCAGGATTACATCGGCTTCTTCCGGATTGTCTGTCATCACCATGCGGTGGCTTTCGCCCAGCATGTCGGCCATGCGCGCAGAATCGTATTCATTCATCTGGCAGCCGTGCGTCTTGATGTAGAGTTTTTTAACCTGTTCGGTCATTGCAGTCCGGTGGGCAGAACCCGCTGTTGAAAAATGGGCGGGCATTATACTGCGTCGGGGCCGGGGAGTGCCAGTAACGGGCCCCGGCTTTACGGAATAAGCGGCCCGCAAAGCCGCGTGGTGGCTGGTTTTCTGTGTCTACCAGATTCCTACCAAGGTTTTTTCCGTAAAAAATGGCATCAGGCTAAAGAAGTATTTCATTTTCCGATGACGTTTCGGTAAGACGGTATCCGGGATGGCCAATATTCTGAATTTGTCCTTGCGGGGACTCAGGGATGAAACCAGCTCACGGATGAGCTACCTGATAAAAAGAATGTGGCGGCTGCCGTTTGGTAGTCGCCACATTTTTTTCAGGCGGGGGAAATGCCAGCACAACGAACCTGACTGATCCTTCTTCAGTAAGCCTGATCCACAAGAACGAAACAGAATGTCACTGACACCGATAAGAAAAAGGAGATGGTGAATGTTGCTGCTTACACTGCTGACTGCGACCCATATGTATTTTCTCGGCCTTTTCCTGCTGTTTCTCAGTCAGGGCAGCCCGGCGTCTTCATACCCGGCATCCGGTGCTTTAACCGTCAGCAAAGTAGCAGAGCCTCAGCGGCTGCCTGAGGCCTGCACCAGTTTCTCAATGGCTTCGGCGTAACGTTCAGACTGAACGTCCATCGGCATGTAACGGATGTCCGGGTATTTAAGCGCGGCAGAAATGTTGTACAGCCATTGCTCGGTACGTAATACCAGTGATTCAGCCGAGTTTTTGTCCGCTTCCAGCACTTCATTGACCATGGCCATGATCACCTGAGCGTGAGACGTGGCGACGGCGGCCTGCTGCTGGCGGACATTGATTTCGTCCGTGGCGCGCGGCGTGGCCTCAATCAGGGCCTCGGCTTCGGCCAGTGCTGTGGTGGCCGTACTGAAGCTGAGCGGGATGAGTTTCTCAGCACCGGAATCGCGCATGGCGGTGATGCGGTCGCGGATTTCCTGCAGTTTCACGTAGCCGGTGACGTCCACTTCGAGAGTGTGCATATCCGCCAGCAGTTGTTGGTGGCGCGCAGCAACACTGCCCGTAGAAGCACTTTTTTCCAGTGTGGCAATGATGTCGGCCTGTTCCTGGCGTACGCGTTCATATTCTGTCGGATAATAGCTGCGCGCATTGATGGCGTTCAGTTGTTCCATGTGGGCCAGCGACTCAGCCAGGGTTTCGCGTGCCAGTAAGGTCTGCTGCTGTGCCTTGCCGAACACTGCGATGGCGGTAAGCGCCTGGGCACGGACCTGGGCATCCGCGCGACCACGGCTCTGCAGACTCTCGGCTTCCTGCAGGGCGCTCTCGGCTTCTGCGGTCATGGCGGGTGAGAAACGATAGGTCTCCTGGGCTTTGGCCTGAGCGGCAACGGAACGGGCCTCCTGAATCAGGGTTGAACCGGACTGTGAAGTACGTATGGCCTGAGCACCGGCCTGTTCACGGACACCACTGAGACCGGCGGGTTGTGAGGCACATCCTGCCAGGACAACAGAGACAGCCAGAGCAAGGGAAACAACCGGGGTACGCATCAGAATTCCTCAACAGATCAGTTAACTGGACGGCAGTCTAGCACGACCACCCGGGGTCGGCAGGGCGAGTGTGATCTTGTGGTTACGGACTGGCCGCTTTGACAGTTTTCGACACAGACACCGGTAAATTTACCGGGTCTGCACTTGTAACGCTCAGGCACCGTTGCTATATAAGTGAGAACAAGGTTGCAAAAAGGGGAGGATTGTTGACGTCATCGCCCGCAGGGCACAACCCCGATTCATGTGAATGAGGAGTTATCCCATGTTTGCAGAAATGCAACCGCTTTACTGGCGTATCCAGAACAAAGATGCCTCCGGCTTTGACGCAGTCAGCCTGCTGATGCCCTCTGCCGACGGTGAACCTGCCACTTTATTTCCTACTGAT
>CETZ01125572.1_pt1 | contig 15512 bp, 27 predicted proteins | sample 531441 | NCBI WGS metagenome assembly CETZ01 (sample SAMEA2623098, study PRJEB7988) | marine metagenome | isolation source: saline water (ENVO:00002010), including | reverse complement strand
ACAAGTGACAATAGAGTGCAGAGGGTACTACCTATTTGTAGATTTTGATGTTGATAGTGGCGAGCCTACTGGTGATTTTGGGTGGTCAGAAGACCCAACAATGAACCCAACTGTACCGGTGAAAGACATCTTGTTCGCGGATAGGAGGGAAAGATGACTATTATAGATTATAACGAATACGTTTGCATGTTTAACTATTCTGATGGTTACGCAAACTATAAGCGGGGCGAGGTAATAACAATTGAAAGGATAGGTATTGGTGGAGGGGATAATCCGAGGCCATGGGTCTATCCAGTGTCGGGACATCCAATCATGCTCGAAGCTTTCAAATTCTGCTTTATATGGCGTGGTGATTGGGGTGGTAACGAGGCTGAAGAAGGATAACCACAATGACTAACACTAACGACACTAATGAGAAGACAATGAAGCGGATTGAGAGTGACATTAGAGCTTGTATATTCAACTACTACTATGATAGTTGGAAATACAGAATAGATGCAGGTGAGAAATATGATGCCGTTGCAGTAGAGTGTAAAGTCGCCGCCGAAAACATGCTATCTAAATATAGGTCTGCCCTTGAAACCCACTACGCACAGAAGTATGCAGTGGAAGGGGATGACGAACTGAAAGACGCTCTACATGACTTGTCAATATCAGTTGGTCAAGATGAAGAAACTGGCGAGTATATTTACTCATTCGAAGTATCAGAGTTAGCTGACTTTATCGCAGTAGAACGTAACAGGGCGATAGCTGAAGGTGAGTTGAATGTTTGGAGGCGACTGAGTACAGGCGACGGTCTATCTGCACACGATGGCTGCTTTGAGATACACCCAGATTATATTGATGAAGAAATCGGAACCTTAGAGGCTCAACTCAAAAAGGAAGGTACACAATGAGTAAACAGAATGGTATGCCGAATCAGAACGTTGTTGGCGATAGACGTTATACTATTACGCAACACTTTAATAATCAGAAATCAGAACAGGGGTACAAATTAGTAAACTGCTCTATGCTTATGGGACATACAGAAGATGAAATAACTTATGGTGATTATGATTGGGCGTTAAAAATATGTATCAAATACGATTTATATTTACCAATTAGCAACGATGAGTATTTCAACCCCAAAGATGATAGCTACTACGATAAATGGGGTGAAAAACTAAACCCAACTGAATATAGTGAACGGATAGATGAGCTGCTTGAACACGCATACAACGCAGGTTATTCCGTAAAAGGGGAAGCCCACGCAGCCATCATAGAAGCGACAAGAGAGCTAGTGCAGAGTGCGAAGCCAGGCTTAGGACTTGGCGCAATGTCTGCCAGGGAATTAAAGAATATGTCTCTTGGTGAGATGGGCGAATATACAGGTTATTGCAATGGTGTTACGGATTATCAGTCCAACCTCCTTGCCGCACTAACCTCTACGGAGGATAATCATGACAGCTAACACACAAGACGCAGAGAGGTTTGTAGAGGATATTCTTCTAAAGGTATATTTCCCAGAAGTTGATTTTGAAAAACACAATGCAAAAACAATGGCAAAATATAACAAATATATTCAGGAAGCCAAACAAGCCCTCCTCACCTGGTACTGGCAAGGGCGTTTAGAGGAGGTCGATGGTTTCAATAAAATACGGGTTGATATGCCGGGTGGAGCACAGATGTTTGCGAAACGGGTGTTTGACCGCATATCAGAAATCAAATCTAAACTAGAGAGTGAGGAGTGAGTATGGCAAAAGAATTAAAACAAGCATTAGAGGATAGAGCATTCTTCTATGTATCGCCGAATAATGACCTAAATTATTTGGATGATGGCAGTATACTTACGCCGAGTATAGGCGGTGGTGCAATATGTAAAGCTTATTGGGTGAAAGACAGCCCGCAACACGTCACCTTGCTATCCGAGGTTTATGAGACCAAGGATAAGATGAAAAACTTTTTACAAGGCTTTCTAGAACAAGGCGTTAATAGACACTCTGTTATTGAGTTGGCGGAGGGTTTTGGTGGTAGAGAATTTGCCGATGAAGTTGGTGGTTCGACCCCCTCTCACCAATCCAATAGTAAAGGAGAAAAGGAATGAGTGAAGCATTACAGGTATGTGCAATATTAAGTGGTTTTGTGTCTATGACTTCTGGTGTAGCAGCCATGTTAGCAGATAATTTTGGACAAAATAGCAAGGTGCCATTTAGGACGTTTATAATAACATTTGTGTTGACGTTAGTGTTTGTCGTTTTGAGTGGAGCAATATCATGACCCACAAACCAGATGAACAGGATTGGCTGGATGGAGTTAGGGAGCTTGCACACGAGACAATTCTTAAATGTAAGGATGGATGTTACTCGAGTGGTAGAAAGGCTGGAAACGAGCTTGAGGGCGATTATGGTTCGTGGCAGGATTGGGAAGACGTACTGGTTTCGTTTGCCGACCAACTCGCCCACTACGCCCCCAAAGAAAAATGTAGTGCCTGTGATGGTGACGGTAAAATGCGATGCAACAATCCAGACCATGAGTTCGATGTTGCGATTGGTGGTGAGGCTAATAGGCTGGGATGCCCCACATGTGACTATCCACGGAGTACCATAACAATAGATGATTGCGACGTGTGTGATGGTACTGGTATCGCCCCCAAGCCCATAGTAACGCCTGAGAGTGAAACATTTGTAGAGAAAATAAACCGCCTGAACGGTGAAATACGACAGGCAATAATCGAACATAGGAGGAATAACCCATGACTGTAACGCCTGACCCCACCACGAATGATAAACTACCCTCCTCACCCCACCAGAATACGCAGGATGTGGTGGAGACGCCTGATACTAGTGCAGAGCACGGAGCTGAAAGCTCTAGCGATGGGGAGCCTAGAAACGCACACAGAATCATAGGCGATTACACCTATCTGCTTGGATATGATAGACGGGACCTATACAAAAAATATTCTCCTACTGCTGAGAAGTGGATTGATGAACTAATCCATCAACAAAGAGCCGAGGCATATGAACAAGCAAAGCAAGAGTTTCGGGATAAGTTCGGCATAGACCCAACTAAAAAATATGATGTTAGGCACTCAGATACGGCTATTATCGCCCAGCTATCAACTAAACCTAAAGGAGATGAGTGATGAGTAAACTGACAACAGGTACAGGTGACTTTGATCCAGATGACAATTCGTTTCATATGACTATGACTAATCCAGAGAACAGGGACTTGCGTGAGGAAATAGAGGCACTATTCAATAGGGCTGGTTTAACGGTTAATTATGACGATGAAGAAGACCCAACTGCTCAACTAATATACGAAACGGTGGCTACCATCAACTCCCGTATTATAGAAGCCCTTGAGCGTATGAACGCAGTGATGCCAGATAAGCGCGATGAACCAGCTAAAAAAAGGGGGTATTATGCTGGCGGCAACGGACCTGTGAAGAACAGCTACCAAGTATACAGCGAGGGATGGAATGCCTACCGAAGCAGAGTAACGGAAGCCCTACAAGAAGAAAAGAAACGTTATGGAGGACGAGATGAGTAATGCATGGGAAAATGGAACAAAAGTAGAGTTTGCAAATAAAGTAATTGAAATACTAGAAGACTATGACACATGGATAAACCTCGAAGAAAATAAGGATGAGGCGTTTGATCGTATATGTCAAGCTGCGATAGCATCGCAAGGAGTAGACTTGGGATGACCAAAAGTAAAAGCATAGAAGAACAAGGATCATTCAAATCATACTTCGAGGCAAACTTCCTTGATGGTGATGATGTACATGACTGTGGTGGTGCAATGCTATCAGCAGAAGATGTGTATGAGATACTTGCGCCGTACATTGCCGAACAAGAAGCTGAGGCAGAGAGGCTGGCGAGGGTTGATGAACGCAAAAACATCAATGCCGACATGGAAGGTTTTAGGGGTAAGGCAAAACCAGATAGTGTTATGCGGAATGAAACTCGTATTACCAATCAAGCGATAAACATATTCAGAGGCATAAACAATAGGCGCATTGTCGAACTCACGAGGAAGGTGGGCAATGAAAAATGTCAGTAAGTTTAAGGTGGGGCTGTAGGTTGTGATTAGGGTAAATTGCATTAAAGCAGGCGACATAATAACAAGGTGCAGTGGCGCTAGATACAATATATTGTCTACGTTGAGAATACAGGGTCGTCTGTATATTATTTACCAGCATATCAAAGGTTCACACCCCAAGATAAACACTTTATCGCACCTTAATAGTTGGGGGTATTGGGTAGAGAAATGACACATAAGCACATATACCATTTTGTTAAGACATTTATAGGCGAGGGCGCACCAAAGGTCGTCGAGGAGGTGAGGAGGTTTGCCATGGGTGAACCGGAAATAATTATGAGACGCGACTACAGGTGTGAGTACGCAGAATTTGTATGTGAATGCGGCCATAAGAAGACGGTAGCTACACATACAGGAGAAGATAAATGATACACCGCGCAATAGCTGATAACATATGGATTCTCGTCTACGAGGATAAGGACGGTAAAGATTGTTTTGCTTTTTGGGGCAGTTGGGGGAACAGGCAAATCCGTTGGTACAAAACCAAGAAGCAGGCAGAGGAGCGCCTCGCCGAAGTGAAAAACTCTTCAAGGGGGAAGGACTTGCCAAATAATGTGAGAGTTGTAAAGTTTGTAATGGAAAAATAGGCAGTACTAAAAATGGGCTTGCTTTTTTTGTCTTTTGAGAGCATAATTAAACTTGATAAGCAACTAAGAAAGGCAAATCACAATGAAAACAATCAACTATTACCGGGCAACCGTCGATAATGAGTTAACAAGTTATGGCGACACAATTGGGATCGAGTGGGACCACTTTGACACAGCTATGGTTTACAATATAACAACTGGCAAATACTATTCATTCGGTGGCGAAGCTGGCACAGTAATCAACGACCTAGCCAACTTCCCAATGACTCAGAGCGAACGAGAAAACCTAGGAATCTTCAAGACTAGGGGATTGGTCTAATGAAAGAGTACGACGGCAACAGTATAATGATCGGTCTGTGTGTGGCTATGGGTGTTGTATTCTTACTTATCGTTGCATTTAATCTTGGTGAGATTTGGGCGATAATCACGACTGAAAGACTGTTTTGTGATGGCGGGGCTAGTTGTAGGTTTTAATAAAATTAGCCAATCAAAGGAACGCACCTAAAGTCACCATTAAACCTCATTGACGTCTCGCAGGAGGCGTCTTTCTTTATTGAATGGGGAATGTTGTATAATAGGCATATAACAGTAAAATATCAGTATTATTCTGATAAATTAAACAAAAAGAGCAAAGAACAATGCCAATATCATCAGACCCAGAGAAACGAGAAAAACAAATAGCCCAGTTAAAACCGGGGGCAAACGGCCTCCAAGGACGCAAGAAGGGGAGCCGCAACTGGTCTACCGTTGTACAGGAGCTGCTTGAAGACGATGAGCTTTTTCAAACACTTGTAGAGAATATGGAGCGTAAGCCTAGGTGGCTAGAGCCTAGCGGTACCAAAACCCTTATGCAAGCCGTTACAATCGCTCAGGCTATTAAAGCTATGGGTGGTAGTCACTTCTCTGCGGAATGGTTGCGCAAGACAGGTTGGGGCGATAAGGTTGACCTAACGAGCAATGGTGAATCTATTAAGATAGAACCTGTTGTAGTAAGCCAAATTAAGCCACGCAATATCATTGACGGACAGATCATAGAGCCAGAGAAGCTAGAGGAAGAAAATGACTCTACAACTCAAGCCTAAGCAACAGTCGGTAATAGATATTATAAACACTCGTCCAGAAATAGATGAGATTATTCTAATTGGACCAACTGGTACAGGTAAGAGTGCCTTAACGGCTCATGTGTTCATATCTATAGCGGAAGCCTTCCCCCATTCGCAGCTATTTGTATGGCGTAAGAACTTCAACACGGCGCGTAAGACAATCTGGCGCACCTATAAGAAGATGATGTCAGACATGAATATGGTTGAGGATAAGCATTACAAGCTTAATGAAGGTTCGCTGTTAATAGAATTCCCCAATAAGAGCCTCATTACTTTTGCGCAGGCAGACTCTAGCACCGACAAAGACCAAAACAAAATTAAGGGTCTTGATATTACTGCTAACCAACTGGAAGAGTCGAACGAGTTAATTGAGGATGCGGCCGATATGATTATGTCTCGTAAGGGGCGTGCTAACCAGGAAGGCCAACCGAGTATAAATATCCACACCATGAACCCAAATAATGGATGGGCTAAAAACCGTTACTATGATAAATGGAAGAAGGGCCAGCTACCAAGCAATGTTATGGTGATTGAGTTCACCCTAGAGGATAGCTGGCAGTCAGATAAAGATATTAATTCTCTCATTCGTAGTAAGCCGAAGTGGTGGGTTGAACGCTACTTACGCAACAACTGGAACTACCTCGACGAAGACCATGCGCTTATTAAAGGTTACCTATGGGAAAGAGCTAGTATCTTCCGCCTCCCCGAACCAGAACGCAACGAAGTTGGTAATATTATCCCTAAATTCACCCGTACTAAATTTAACAAAGTGATTGGAGTGGATGTGAGTGATGGTGGTGGTGACGCTTGTGTTGCAACCCTTATTGAAGATGATATTGTTATGGAACAGCGCGAGCTAAAAATACCAGAGAGGACTTACGGCCAAAGCAGTGAAGTTGACTCTAGACCTATTGGGTATCTCTTCGCGCAACAGTTGATAGCTTGGGCAGAAAGCAAGGGCTTCACAAAAGCATACGCCCACCATATCAGTATTGAATGTAATGGTGTCGGTACTAGCATGCGTGACAACATGAAATTGTTAGGTTGGTATATCGACGAGTATGTAGCTACAGGTAAAAGTCGTAACGAAACTGCACTAAACGCTCGCCGGGCACTAGAAGATGCTGAGATACAAATATTCCAGAAGGATGCGTATAGGGGTAATGAGGATGAGCTGTGGAGAGAGATAAGTGCGCACGATACGGATATGGTTGACGGTGTTGAAAAAGTGACAAAGAAAGAAAAAATTAAAGAAATTCTCGGCCGCTCGCCGGATTATGCAGATTCATTCTTTATAGCAGTGAGAAAGCACAGTACTGTCCATGGCAAAATAAAAGACCCTGCTCATAACCTAAACCGCATTGGGGTATAAGTTCCCAACAACCTGCAAAAACCGAATAAGGTATAATTGTAATAGAACATATAAAATAAAAAGTTCTGAATCGTATCAATACCATTGGTGCGCCTGTAGGGAAGCGACCTGGCGTTCTAGGGCAGGGAAAAGAATCTAGAATCAGGCTCAACGTTTTAAGAGTATCGTAAACTCCTGCTTTACACCGCAATGGTGAAAATCCATTAGCACTTTGACAATAAGACCCATAAGCGAATTTGGCTTTTTGCCTTGGTTCGGGTCAAAACGGCTTACGCCCCCACCCATTGCGGGTAATGCACTAGTACAAACCCTGGCTGTTTCATAGTGTAAAAAGAGGGGCTATTTGCCGTGTGCTATAATAGTAATAGATTCAGAACTAAGTGTTACAGGCTGACTTCCCTTGTTTGTAACCGCTAGCCCAACGCACCTCGTTGGGTTTTTAGTTTGCACAAGTAGTATAAAACAGTTATACTAATAATATGGAAGCATACGAACTTACACCAGAAGCTATAGTGGAGTGGGCTAATAACCATGCATCTTATGAGGAACTAGAATCAACAGCCAAGGGGATTTACAAAATATACAAAGCTGAGCAAAAGAAATCCCACCCTGATGATTTTAACAGGGCTAAAGAGTACAGGCGCGACAAAAGCTACCGTAAGCCGATTAAGAAGCGTAACCCTAACTATACGCGCCATTTACTTTGAGCTGTAATGTATAATAAACAATAGATAATAATACCGTAGCGTATAGAGTAATAAAAAGAGAAAAAGCAATAGATGAACCCACTCAATCGCGTTAGAAATGCGGTAAGAGCGCTCACAGCGCCAAGCATTGAAAAGCAAAACAACTCAACACTAGCCAACGAATTTCTTCGGTTTGGCGCTCGCCCTAAGATGGGCTTAAATATAGATGACCCAGTGCTATCTGATGAGGACTTGTACACAGGTTATGGCTACGCTATTATCGAACGTCGAGCTAACCGTGCAGTAGAACTTGGGACAGGATATACCTACACGAAGTCTACTAAGAAGGACGGTAGGCAAGCAGAACACCCATATCTTAAACTTATTAACGATTCCCTTGATTTCACAGCAGAGGACTTTTGGTATGAGTACTCGCGTTATATGGACCTAGAGGGGGTCTTTTACGTTCTTGCTGTTCGCGGCATCGGAACCAGCAAAATGCGCAACGGCTATACAAGGGTAGGTAATGTGAAGAACTTTGAAATCCTTAACCCGTATCAGGTTAGACGTGTATTCAACACGGAAGGTGAACTTGGTGGCTATATTGAAAGCCGTGATGGTATGCAACGTGAAATACCAGTACAAATGATTATCCCAGTTATAAAGACTAACCCAGTAGATCGCAAGAAGTCGTTCAGTATGGGCGATGCAGCAAGTGATGCTCAGTTTGTTCTCAAGCAGGCCGCAGACTACCAGCGCAAATCTATTCGTAACAACATTAATGCTCCCGGCCTCATAACGTCAGATGTCATTATGGAGGACCACGAGTTCGAGAACTTCAAACGGCGTGTCCTAGAACATACGCAGGGAGAGCCTATTTTTAGTAATGGTAAAGGCGCTATTGCTTATACAGATACAAGTATCGACCTTAACAAATCTGCTCTAACAGACGTTAATGGCAATAACCGTGACCAGCTTATTGCTATTGGTGGTACGAGCAAGAACCAGCTAGGCCTAGACCAAAGTGGAACTGGCCGTGAAACAGCTCGCGTACAGAAGGATGACTTCACCGAGAACGCTATTATGCCACTAGTGAAAAAGCTAATTGGTGCGCTTAACATGGATTATAAGCGTTATTATCCAGATGATTTTACAAGCAATGGATACGAGATTGCACTACACAACCCACTATCAACAGACTATGACAATAAGATGAAGGAAGTAGAGCTTTCACAAGCACAACTCACACTCAAGATGACCCTAATCAGTTCAGGGTACGAGGAAGAGATTGCAACGCAGTTTGTGCTTGGTGAAATTGATTTAGCCGGGCTTGGCATGCCTACTCTAGAGCCAGAAATAACAGATGAAGATGCTTTGACAGTAGCGCTCAAAGAGACTGGTGCTACACCAGAAGAAATACAGCAGATTGTTGGTACACAAACAGACTCTACAGAACAGGTGAGCTAGATGGCTAGTAGGATTGATGTAGAATCTGGCAATCCATACAGAGATAGCGAAGGGCACTTTGGGACTTCGCCGAACGCAAAGCTTAAAGCAGCATTGTACGCGGTACATGGTAAGAAGTTTGTCCCAAAGGGTAGCGACAGAAATGCCAAAAAGATAGCTTCAAAGAAACAAGAGGCCATGGATAAACTAGCCGCTCTACGCGGTAATGGCTCTATATGGAAGCCGTCTGGCACAGCAGATGAGGCAAATACTTTTGCCAAAGATAGTAAGGTGAAAGATACTCTATTCCATGGCACTAATAGCACATCCGCCGACGGCATTAAGGAAAGCGGCTTCGACACAGGAAGCTCAAGGTCTGATAAGATGTTTGGAGATGGTGTGTACCTAGCTGGTGACAAGGAGGTAGCAGACTGGTATGCAGATAAAGCCTCCGATGGTTCTTCTGCCGTAACACTCAAGATGAGGATTAACGTACAAAACCCTTACATAGAAGACATCAATGATTTTAGCCATAAGGTTGGTAAGTATGGCGTTAACAAGTTCACATTCGATCTGTACCAATGGGGAATAAAAGAGAAGAAGTGGAAAAACCCGGAAGGCTACGAGAAGAAAACAGCGACCATAGAAGACTACAACAAAATAACTAGAGAATTTGCCAACCATCTACTAGAGGAACATGATGCGATTATACAAAACAATAGCAAGGGCGTAGAGCTGATGGTGGTGAAAGACCCAAAGAACATTATGGTGGTAGAAGATGAATAATATAGAGTTGTACATAGATGAAGTTGGTAGAGAGCCAGAGATGGACGAATTAATGTCCTTCGTGTCGTATAGAAACCGTCTTGGTAAATACAACGAACAATCATACGCCGAAAAAGTAGTCAACGCCCCAATTACTGAGGCGGAACAACGCCAAATTGACTTGGCGACAGAACAATTTAGGCAGAGCGTTCAAAGGGTTGATAACCAGATACTAGCTCAGTATATCCAGGCTATCCAGAATGGCAACTATTCCGAGGCGGAACAAATCCTAGAAGAAGCTCAGGAAAGCCCGCAGGTAAACACGCTTATGTTTGCCCTCCTTACGATTGGTGCTATCCTTCTACCTCTATACGCTAGACAGCGACTACAGGCTTTATTCGTACAGTTCGGTCTTAACGCGATATACACCCGTACAGACAGTAGTCAAGATGACTTGCGCTTGCAGGCAGAAAAAGGCGCTAGGAGCCATGTCAACACGATTGCTAAGGATATAAAGAAACTGCTCGATGAGTCTATTAACGAACAGATTACTAACGCAGAAGTAGAGGCTGCTGTAAAAGAAAGGTTCGAGGAGCTTGCAGCTCTAAATAGCAAGGACTATGTGCAAGCCGTTCTTGGGGACCAAGAAATTTATGCTTATGCTCGTGAGCAGATTCTTAGTGGCGTAACCAAAGACCAGGTAATGCGCAGTTTGCAGGATAAATTTAGCACCGTCGGTAAACGTCGGGCAAATGTGATTGCTTCTAACGAAGCAAACCGTGTCTTCACTATGAGTCAGTTTGATGCAGACCAACAATTTCTTGCTCAGAACGACCTCACCTCAAAAGCGTATAAAAGGCTAGTGAGCAATACCGGGCACCCAGAGCCAATTTGTAAGGCAATCATTGAGGCTACGAGGGTTAAGCCAATTCCCTTCAATAGCGACTTCTTGCCATTTGGTAAAACATTTACAGTTAAAGATAGTGGGAAAACATACAAGTTCAAACCCACTTACGAAAAATTAAAGAGTGGCCACATCCACGTTAATTGTCATTGTCGCTATGAGCTTCTCATCAAGCAAGATAACGGCACATTCCTTAACACCTACGACTTCAAGGTCATGAATGATGCCGATTTCGACGAAAGAAAACACAAGCGTGATCGTAAGGGTCGTTTTGCGAAGAAGGCAAGTACATCCAGTATAGACATAGGTGACCTAGATAATGTTAAAGCTTTTGACAAATATGTTGAGGATGCCTACTGGAGTGGCAAGCATGGTCATTACGACGAAGATACCACAGATGCTGTTCGTGCCTACCAAGGTCGCTACTATGACGCAATTAATATCCAGGCCCGTGCTAACTACTTGGACCAGCCACTAACTATATTCGACAAGGATACAACTTATGGTGAAGTTATAGATGACATTAACCGCGCTGGCAACATCACACTGGCAGAAGACACAGTCCTTTATCGCGGTACAGAGATACCAGTCCATCAAAATGTCAATGAGGGCGAGACTATCTATTCTCGTTCGTTCCTTAGCACAAGTGCAGACAAGAAAATAGCAGAGAAGTTTCGTTATGAGGGTGGCTCTATGCTCGTCATCATGGCTAAGAAAGGCCAGAAGGTGATTATCCCCGACTTAGTCACATTCGGCAAACGCGGTAAGACACTTGGTGAGGCGGAAGTGTTAGGGCAGAGTGGCTCTAGGCTGAAGGTTATTAAGATAAAAGGCGATACCGTTTACGCTGAATTAAATTAGGGGTTGCTTTTTTAAGAAAAAAGGCGCATAATTAAGACTGAATGGAGCAATCATGACAAGAGAATTTATGGTCGGAACAGTAGACGACAAACCGCTATTGGTAGTGGTATATAATAAGGTTAGGTATTTCGTCGATCTAGACAACAATGACGTGTTTGAAGACAAGCCAGGGCTGCCAAAGGTTAAAGACGAGGACGTTATAGCTAATGTTTTAGAACAGGCAGACTCACAATAATGGATAACACAGACTCACTAACAGTACTGAAGTACAAGCTCAATGGTAGCTATCGTTTTCATGTTATGGACAAATTCGAGGAGCCAGATGAGGTAAAACGCCTCGACCGCATGATGGCGTATTCAGCTAACCTGTCAGAATTGAACGGTGAGCTATACGAAGAACTCTGGATAAAGACATGTCCAGTCTTTGAAATTAAATAACAGGGGGCACTATGAAGCAGCCAGTTCCGAGTGATGACTACGGACACGGACAGATGATGGGTATGTTGGTTGTCATTGCTATGTTTGAGAATGCTGCTGAAAAGGGTATAGAGATACCACAGTATACGCTCGATACAATTAAGCGTATTGCCTCACAGGACCTATCGGAATATTTGGACAAGCCAGAGGAGGACGTGTTATTATTAGTGGAGACACAAATAAAGGAAAAGGCACAATGAAAAGTATAGAACAACTATTGGCGCTTAAGAAGAACCCGTACTATCAATTCACCCCAGAAGAAGCTGCTGCCTTAGAGGTTTTTTTATCAAAGAAACCGGCAAAAAAGACCCAACAGAAGAACAATGGGAAGAAATCAGAGAAAAATATCCCTGCAACTGTTCTTAACAAGAACATCGTCAAAAAAGAAACTGGTGAAATCCCAACAGTTGACAATGTTGTGAAGGGAAAAAGCAGCGAAACCGAAGCTGTTGAAGAAATAGTACACCCGGACGCAATTAAATAGGCCGTCAGACGCGTTCTAAGCCTCTCTAAGACGTTTTAGCCCAAAAAAGGTACATAAACCCATGCCCCGCAGCAAATCTCGCTGTAGAGGACGTTTTGAGCCTTTCTGAACATTTTATTTGACAAAACCTAAAAAGGTTATAATTAAAATAGACGTTGGGGCGTGTTAAAATAGACATATGAAAGCTCGTTGCCCCAACAGCGAGTTTTTTGTTTGGGGACAAAAATGAAAACAAAAATAGAGTGGCGCAAGGTAGAGGGTTTTGATAATTATTTAGTGTCTAATATGGGGCAGATTAAACACGCGAGGCTCGACAGGGTGATGGAGATGAAGTCAGAAAGAGGCTATACTTTCGCGTATATGCGTGGTAACGACGGAAAGAACTATAGCAAAAGGGTCCACAGGCTAGTGGCTGTGGCTTTTGTGGAAAACCCGAATGGATATCCAGAGGTTGACCACATTAACAGGGTGAGAACAGATAATCGTGCTACAAACCTACGATGGAATACCCGAAGCGGTCAGAATAAAAACAAGATATTCAAGATTGGTACAGTCGAGCATATTATACAACTCCATAAAGAGGGCTTCACTAACGATGAGATATACGAACACTTGGCCTTAAACGGTTATCTCATAACAGATAAACTGATAGTGTAGACGGAAGCTGTGGGGTCTGTTTTTGGAGATAGTGATAGTGCTATACTAAATAGTAGATAAAAATAAAAAATCCAAAAGAGATTATATGAAAACGACGCTAACAAAAGACATACAAAATTTACCAGAAAACGCCTTGGCGCTACTAGAAGTAAGATGCCCCTACGAGCGCATCAGTAAATCAGACCAAAAACTATATAAGTGTAATTCCCTTTGTGTTAAGGTCACTGCTGGTTCTGCCGGGGAAGCTCGTTGTCGTAAATGTGGGTTAAACTTCTTGTTTGGTGCAGATAATAACGCGCAGGTGCAGACTGGCGTAAGGATTCAACCGATTAACTAATGATTACACATGATTCAGCATTTGAGAGTTTAGCCACTGCGCCAGTAAAACAAACTGACGTTACTGTTATACGCCAAATCCAAGACCCTTACGGTTTTATAGACGATAACACAGCAGAATGGACCTCTTCAAACTACCTCACATCTGTGAACATAGATGCGGTGGGGGCTTTCCTTGGTACCACCACAAAAAAGGCAACTGTTAAATTAATCGGTATCATAGAAGATGTCGCAGCAGAAGACATATTCCAGGTGAGGCTTGGCCTTTACAATAACGACCCAAGCGTAGAGGGTTTTGATTATATTAGCCAAGGGTTCTATGTTGTTGATGATGTCGATTATGACTACGATAGCGGAACAACCACTGTTAATATGTACGACCACATGTGGCGAGCGATTAAAACAGAATACGGTTCTGGTTTCACCTACCCATGTACTGTAGAGGAATTGGCGGAACAAGCTGCTGGTGCTATTGGCGTTGATCTTATGGATAGTTTTAGTGACTTACCAAACTATGACTACGTTATAGCAGAAGACCTGTACGCTAACATTGCTAACGCCACTGTCCAGACAGTTATACAAGAAATTGCAGCTGCAACTGGTACAACAGCACGCATTTCTGACACCACGCTAGTATTCTCTCAATTCTCTGTGAGCGATGAAGTGCTTACGTCTAACGAATTAAAGAAGTTGAAGATAGGTGAAAAATATGGCCCTGTTACATCTGTTATACTCGGTCGCGTACCACAGAATGACAATGTCGTTCAGGTAAACACGGAACCTAGCAATAGCACCATTAGCAGTATCAATTCAACAACAAACCTATTCACTGCCACTGGTCACGGGCTAACCGATGGGTCACTTGTACAGATACAAACAACAGACACATTGCCCGAACCGCTAGAGGCAGATACGAATTATTTTGTATACACCAACTCGGAAGCAGATACATTTGCTTTGACGCAGACATACGAAGATGCTATAGCTGGCACAAATATAATAGACCTAACAACAGATGGGAGTGGGACTATAACACTCTCAAACCTACCAATACAGGAAGTACAGATTAATAACGTCGAAATTCTTGATGATGACCGTCAGGACTTATTGCCACCACTATATGAACAGTTGGTTGGAATAAGGTGGAATGGTAGCAAGTCAGACACTGTTGGCCTTGGCTGGCACGAGGTTGGTGATGTTATATCTTACCAACAAGGCTCTACGGTTGTTCCTTCCTTTATAACAGAATTACACCTAGTGCTTGCTGGTTCAGTCAAGGAGGCTCTTGTTTCGACTGTTCCAGATACAGAGGTCATCAATTACGAAACCGCTGGCGGTGTTATTAAGACTATCTACAACACAGAAATCAAGGTGGATAAACAGGCAAACGAGATAACATCGGTAGTCTCCGAGTTGGCGACCCTTGAGGATACCGTAGCAGAAAATTACACTGAAGTATTGCAGGAGATAGACAGCGTAACAACATCAATCCAGAACACAGGTGGTGTCAATATTATAAAGAATAGTGTTGGCTATGCAACAGATAGCAACGGTGATATAGAGCTTTGGGAATATAGCGGTGATGGGGAAGTAACACCAAGCACCAGCCCAGAAAGTTTGACATATGGAGCTGTGTCTGGCAACAAGGTAAGTATTACCGGCACTGGGACACTCACACAGCGCGTCATAGTGGAGCAGGGCGGTATTTATTCATTTGCAGTCAAGGGCAAAAAAGAAGCTACTGGTAGTGTGAC
>CETZ01123419.1_pt1 | contig 15571 bp, 16 predicted proteins | sample 531441 | NCBI WGS metagenome assembly CETZ01 (sample SAMEA2623098, study PRJEB7988) | marine metagenome | isolation source: saline water (ENVO:00002010), including | reverse complement strand
TTTCCAGCTCCACAGAATAGGCACCGATGTGCTGGGTAATACCCCCGGATTCACCGGCAATTACGTTGGCTTTACGAATATAGTCGAGCAAAGAAGTTTTACCGTGATCAACGTGACCCATCACCGTTACGATAGGCGCACGGGGTTCCAGGTCTTCTTCACTATCCTCTTCCATTTCAATGGCTTCCGTAACGTCTGCACTAACAAACTCTACGGTATAGCCAAATTCTTCTGCTACAATATTCAGGGTTTCACCATCCAGACGCTGGTTCATGGTTACCATCATTCCCAGCGACATACACGCTGAGATAATCTCATTCACGGAAACGTTCATCATATTGGCAAGCTCACTTACGGTCACAAATTCCGTCACCTTAATAACCTTGCTCTCTTCTTCCTGGCGCATTTCATCCAGCGCCTCTTGCTCCCTGCGTTCCTGGCGTTTTTCCCTTCTGATCTTAGAACCTTTGGACTTTTTACCACCACTGGTCAATTTTTCCAGGGTTTCCTTGATCTGCTTCTGGATTTCTTCCTCCGTCAGCTCCTTTTTGGGTTCATGCTTACGACCTTTACCAGCAGCACCTTTACGGTTGCGGTTGTCATTAGCGTCTCCAGCTTTATTTATACGTTTACGCTTGCGCTTCTTCTTAAGGTCTTCCTTATCATCACTACTGCTGGCCACTTTCTTTTTAGGCCGCTCAAACTTGGAAAGGTCAACTTTTTCACCGGTAAACTTAGGGCCAGTAAGCTTCTGGAATTTGGTCTCAATACGACCTTCATTTTTCTCCGGAGCCTTAGGCTGCTCTTTTTCAGGAGCTTTCTCTTCTTTTTCTTCCTCCTTTTTAACCTCTTTGTCCGCGGGTTTTTCCGCTTCTACCTCAGCGGGTTTTTCCTCCTTCGGTGGTTCAGCCGGTGCGGCAGGTTCTTCCTCCTTTTTGGCAGGAGTTTCTTCTTCCTTCTTCTCCTCTTCCGGCTGAGGCTTCACTTCCTCTTCCTTCTCTTTGGGAGGAGTTTCAGGCACCTCTTCTTCACTCACGGGAGCAGCCGCAGGCTCTTCAACCTTTTCCTCTTTCTCGGGAGCCTTCTCTTCAGAGGGTTTCCTATCGAGGTCTATTTTGCCCACCATTTTAGGACCGGAAAGGTTTGCCTTACCTCTTATCAGAGATTTGGATTCTTCTTCGGTTTCCTCGGCCTCCTTCTCGGCACGCATTTTCTCCTTCTCCTCTTTTTTACGGAGGCTTACTTTCTCGGAGGCTTCCTTTTTCGCCTTATCCGGGGCAAATTTTTCCAGGGCCAGCTGGATATACTCCTCGCTGATCTTGGTCGTAGGGCGTAACTTCTCATCCAGGCCTTGATCCTGAAGGAACTCCATTACCGTACCTACCCCGGTATTGCATTCTTTTGCCAGTTGACTAAGTCTCAAAGACTTTTCTGCCATAAATTCGCTTATTGCTTTATTCTTCAAATTCAGATCGCAGAATACTGCGCACCTCTTCGATGGTTTCCACCTCAAGGTCTGTCCGGGAAGCCAGCTCTTCTATGCTGAGATCCAAAACACTTTTTGCAGTATCGCAACCTATGGATTTTAATTCTTTAATGATCCAACCTTCTATCTCATCGCTGAACTCGGTGAGTTCCACATCCTCTTCCTCATCCACATCACGGTACACATCTATCTCGTAACCGGTAAGCTGGCCTGCCAGCTTGATATTCAAACCACGCTTTCCGATGGCTAAAGATACCTGATCCGGTTTTAAGAATACTTCAGCACGGCCGTTCGCCTCGTCCAGGTTGATACTGGTGATCTTGGCGGGGCTTAGTGCTCGCTGTATGTATAGTTGTGTATTATTGGTATAGTTGATTACATCAATGTTCTCGTTACCCAGCTCGCGCACAATGCTATGGATGCGGCTGCCTTTCATACCCACACAGGCACCTACCGGGTCAATACGATCATCATACGACTCTACGGCTACCTTGGCTTTTTCACCGGGCTCACGTACCACATTCTTCACTACAATAAGACCATCAAAAACCTCTGGGATCTCCTGTTCAAAAAGTTTAGCCAGGAATTTAGGGCTGGTACGCGAAAGGGTGATCACAGGCTTATTTCCACGCAGATCAACGCTATGCACAACAGCTCTGAGGGTATCTCCCTTGCGGTAAAAGTCACCAGGAATCTGCTGATCCTTGGGTAGTACCAGCTCATTCTGGTCATCATCGTAAATGATCACTGCACGGGGACGTACGTGGTGGATCTCTCCGGTGAGTATTTCACCTTCCAGGTCCTGGTATTTTTTATAAATAATACCATTGTCATGTTCCTGGATTTTTTGAACCAGGTTCTGGCGGAAAGCCAATACAAACCTGCGGCCCAGGTCCAGGAGCTTCACTTCTTCAGAAACTTCTTCACCTACTTCAAAATCCGGTTCAATTTTCAAGGCATCGGTGAGTTCGATCTCCATATTCTCGTCTTCCACTTCACCATCGGCAACGATCATACGGTTCCTCCATATTTCGAGATCACCCTTATCAGGGTTCACGATAATATCGAAGTTCTCATCCGTGCCGTACTTTTTGGTAAGCTGGTTACGGAAAGCTTCTTCAATAATAGCCATCAGGGTAACCCTGTCTATATTCTTTTCATCCTTAAAATCAGAAAAACTTTCAATGATAGCCTGATTTTCCATCGAATCTTAAATGTTTAAAAACGTATTTCTATGCTTGTTTCCTTAATATCCTGAAGGGGAATTTTCACCTCCTTCTTTACCGTAACCTTTCCCTTACCAACGGGCTTGGGCACTCGTTCTTTCCAACTCAGGGTAACCTCATCATTCTCAAAACGGTCAAAATCACCCTGATGAACCTTGCCATCCAGAGTAACTACCTTTACGGGGCGCCCTACGTTCTTTTCGTATTGCTCCTTAACCTTTAAAGGTTCTCCCACCCCTGGTGATGACACATCGAGGGCAAAATCCTCAGCTTCGCGGTCGAGGTTGTGCTCCACATGTCTACTGATCTGCATCAGCATATCCAGCGTAATACCATCCTTGTGATCGGCTACCAGGTGAATACGGGAATCATTCCCGATCGTCAAATCAACTAAAAAGGCCCCTTGTTCTTCCAGCGCCTGTGTTACCAATTCCTTAACCTTTGCTGAATCGATCATATATGGCTAATAAAAGAGGGGACTGTAGTCCCCTCTGAGCGTGCAAATATACAATAATATATTGGGTTCACCATAGTTACCCTTTACCGAGCAAATGATGCTTGAGTTTTTGCATTCCTGTTCCTGCCTTTTCGCGAATATGAAAGGCTGCAGGAAAATGATGCAGCTCCAGTTCAGCAGGATCGATGGCTATTATAGGAACTCCGGGGCGAGCTACGTGCAAGAGGCCTGCAGCCGGGTATACGTTAAGGGAAGTACCTACCACCACCAGCAGGTCGCTTTGTGCCACCAGCTCCTGAGCCGGCTCAATCATGGGTACCATTTCGCCAAACCAAACCACGTGCGGCCGCAACTGACTACCCTTCTCACAACAATCTCCCATTTTGATCTCCCAGCCCTCAATATCATACACCAAAGCAGGGTCTGCAGAGCTTTGCGATTTACGAAGCTCACCATGCAGGTATAACACTTTACCGGAACCAGCCCGCTCGTGGAGGTCATCCACATTTTGCGTGATCACCTCCACGTCAAAATGTTGTTGCAATTCAGCAATGGTGAGGTGAGCTGCGTTGGGCTCCACTTCCAGCAACTGTTTCCTTCTCTGGTTATAAAACCGCTGCACGAGCTCCGGGTTAGAGGCCCAGGCCTCAGGGGTGGCCACCTCGTAAATGCTGTATTGTTCCCACAGGCCTCCATTATCCCTGAAAGTGCTGATGCCACTCTCGGCACTGACACCTGCACCACTCAGGAATACGATTTTACTTTTGGAATGAAGACTTCCCAGATCAGGAATATTAATCATGTTCAAAATTTCTTGGAATAATTCTATATTTTTGAAAGTCAGTTTATTCTTAACGCCTTATTATAGCAGGATTGAACTGGCGTAAAATTGGCGCCCCAAACTATGCTAATTTAAAACTATGAGTGAAACTGGCAGAATACTGATCGTTGATGATGAACCTCTGATTCGTGATGCTTTAGCTTTTAAGCTTACCAAAGAAGGGTATTACGTAGAAACTGCCGAAGACGGGGAAAAAGCCATTGAAATACTGGACCGGGAGCGCTTTGACGTTATCATATCGGATGTAATGATGCCTTTTATCAGCGGCTTTGAGCTATTGCAAATACTTAAGGAACGCGGTACCGAAGCCCCTGTTCTTATGCTCACCTCTCTGAACTCGGAGAGTGCTGTAAATAAAGCGCTTGACCTGGGAGCAGATGATTTTATGACCAAACCTTTTAGCCCCAAGGATCTTTCTACCCGTATAAAGAAATTGCTGGAAAAACGGTAATTCTAAAAATGCACCATCCACGCATCGGGATGTTGCTGCACCACTTTCTCAAACTGTAATTGTGCATCGCGCAGGCTGGTGTATTCGCCATACGCCACACGATTGGTATTCAGGTAATCCACGTGTATAATGGTCAGCTCCGGATACCCCAGCCGGTTCACGTACTCCTGCGCCCGTTCTGAGGACGCCAGGCTGGCAATGATAATCCTCCACTTTTTGGCCGAAGGATCCGGCACCTGAACTGCACGCTGGTTTACAGGGATAGCCGGTTCATTATTGGAGCGTGAAACATTTACAGTTCCAGATGGATCGGCCGGGGAGGCCTCCATTCCATTGCGTTTCATTTCCAACCATTGGACCAGCGGAAGTCGTCCCCCTACCCTGTACCGACTGGGGGAAATGTTACTTCCACTACTTGCGGGAACTGGCTTATTCTCCCGTTTACTAAGCTCTACAAGCTCGGTTGAAACATCATCGGTGTGATCAGCTTTGCCATCCAGGATGTCCTCAGTCTCATACAAGCGAGTACCCCCGGTAGGCAAGAGCACCATGCCGGTATCCAGCAAACGATATTTTTCATAGCCGCTATCTACCGGCAGTTTCCGTTTTTCCTGCGAAACTTTCAGGCGATCCAGGTGATGATTGATAATGTGAGTCATCATAGGGCGGTAGTAACGCCAAAAGAACTCTTTTTCCCTTTGCGCCTCCCTAGTAAGGTAAAACAAGCGGGAAACCAATTCCACTCCTTTAAAATAGGCCGAACTGTTTGAAATATTATTATCGGCAAAATCACCGCAAAAATAGTAACGCAGGTCTTCCTGATGATCCCCAATAACCGCAGGGAATCGCCTTGGAATATGAAAATACTCCATCAGGGAATCACCTGCCTCATTCGTATGAATCTTATAATAAGCATATATATTAGCCTTACGCCTGGAAAGGGTAATATCAAACCAATTGGGAAACTTCACCAGGTTGTTTACACCCAACTTCTTCTGCATTTCCAGCTCGGTATTAATCACAGGCATGGGCGCATCCAGGTGGGCATCATCCTCCAGCACAATTATCTTCCCGCTTTCGTGGGCCAGCACAATACCGGGCTTATTTGCAAAGGCAAAGGGTTTCTTATAATAATCGCGATATTGTTTGCGCACCCATTGAGGAACAGCATCGGAAACGCTCGTATCCAGGGTAGTAAAGGCCTTACCTACCCAGCCGGTAAAGTCCACTTCAAAGAGTTGCTCCATTTGCGTCTTTACCTCCGGGCTGGTTGGTGCACCGATAGTATTGTACTCCGCCATGATCAGTTTATGGTCCCGGTACAAAACCTTCAATAGTTCGTAGTCCTTCTGCGAAAGCCCACCGTACCAATTGTTGCCCGTCTGAAGGCTGTCTATGCCCATTTCCACACCTGAGGCATCCACATAATAGGCCATATCAATATAAAATGACATACTATCCATTTCGGACAACTCGTAGCGATCCAGTTCATTGATCATACCATTACCTTCCGGGTAGGTGCCGTAATAATCACGGCTGTAATCGTATTTTTTCCCGGAGGGCTGATACATCTTTTCGTGCGTCAGGATCCAGTTGAAGGAGCGGTGTTCCTGCCTGGACTCAGGAGTGGCAGATTTATCGAGAATAATAGATTCCAGGCGGTCCATGGGCCAAAGGAACCACGCCAGAAAACTCCACAGGGGAATGAGGAGTACAAATGCCACAATAATTTTTAAACCCAGGTTCTTCAAGAAGGGGAGTTATTGACCCAATAGGGATTATCAGGGCCAAAGTACCATGATATTGGCACAGTTTGGCCGGTGTATCGGTATTTCTATTAAGATCACTTTGTTAAAATCTTCAGACTATCCCTAAGCAGCTCCGACCTCAGCCGGGCTACATGAACACTGTCTATCGAAGTGCCTGTTCCGGCAATCTCGGTACGCACGTAATTAACGATCTGAGCTATCTGATTATCGGACAGGTAATAAAAAGAAGGCATTTCGCCATCATACTCCTTGCCTTCCACCACTATTTCTCCTTTGATGCCGTTGAGGATATTACCCACAATCCGCTCATCCCTGGCTATCCATTCCGGATCGGTAAGAGGTGGGTAAACGCGAAGAAAACCTTTACCACTACGCTGATGGCAGCTCTTGCAATACTCCCGGTACAGATCCTCTCCATTATTCACCTGGGGACCACGTTTAAAAGCACCCAGCATAATGAATAACAAAGCCGCCATAAAGAGTATTTTCCATGTGCCGGTCCTCATATCGTTTCAAGCTTAAGCATTAACGGATCATTAACTATTAAGGGGTGCATTTTTTAGTATTTTAGCCCGCAATTTAAAAGAATGTCAGTAATAGCAGACCGTTATACCAAGCGCAGATTGCGCTCCTCTTATATATCCGTGGTTATCAGTATTTCGCTGGTATTGCTGGTGCTGGGTATTTTTGGTTTACTGCTGGTAAATGCCGGTACCATTGCACGCGAGGTACGCGAGAATTTTTCCTTTACGGTATTGCTGAACAACGATGCTTCGGAGGTAGCTGTGCGCCAGTTCCAGAAAAGCCTTGAATTAACCCCTTACGTTAAAAGTACGGAGTACATCTCAAAAGAAGAGGCAGCCGCTGAGCTGAAGGAAGCTCTGGATGAAGAGTTTGTGGAATTCCTGGGCTACAATCCCCTGATGAATGCCATTGCCATCCACCTCAAAGCGGATTATGTAAACCCGGAACAATTATCCTACCTGGAGAGCGAGTTTGCCAAAGAAGATATTGTACGTGAAGTGGTCTACGACAAGCCGCTTATCCAGATGATGAATGAGAATATCGAAAGAATAAGCCTTTTTTTACTGATAGGATGCATATTGCTCTCCCTGATAGCGGTAGGCCTTATCAACAGCTCTATACGCCTCTCCATATACTCGCGTAGGTTCCTTATCAAAACCATGCAGTTAGTAGGCGCTACCAAGGGCTTTATCCGCAAACCGTTTATCTGGAGGAGTTTTCGTCACGGTTTATACGGATCTCTTATTGCCATTGGCCTGTTGGTAGTAATCCTTTACTACATTGGCCAGAATATTCCTGACTTTTTAGAACTTCAGGATATGAAATTGTTGGTTGTGCTCTTTGGAGGAGTTCTCGTCATGGGTATTTTTATTTCCATGAGTTGCACTTTCTTTGCACTCAAGAAATACCTTAAGCTCAAGACTGACCAACTCTACTTTTAAACATTTTTGGATATTATGGAAAAACAAACTTTTGTTTTTGAGAAGAGAAACTACATTATGATGATTGCCGGTATTGCGCTGATGATCATCGGCTACCTTTTGATGATTGGCGGAGGCAGTGAAAACCCTGAAGTCTTTAACCCGGAAATATTTGCTCCTAGAAGGGTTACCTGGGCCCCCATCCTGATCATGATTGGCCTGCTAGTTGAAATTTTCGCCATAATGTACCACCCCACAGATGACTAAAGCGGAATCGGTCATCCTGGGAATAATCCAGGGTCTTACGGAATTCCTCCCGGTGAGTAGTAGTGGCCACCTTGAACTGGCCAAGTCTATATTGGGAGATGACAGTGTACCTAAAGAGAGTATGCTGTTTACAGTAGTGGTGCATTTTGCCACTGCGCTGGCTACGATCATTATATACCGCCACGAGGTTTTATACCTCCTCCGTGGGCTGCTGCGCTTTAAGAAGAACGAGGAAACCATGTTCTGTATGAGGATAGTGGTATCCATGATACCAGCCGCACTGGTAGGAATACTCTTTGAAGAGCAAATAGAGCAATTATTCGGGGGTAATGTGTTGCTGGTGGGGCTTATGCTCATCGTAACCGGCTTGTTGCTGCTGTTTGCCAATAATGCCAAACCCGGTGAAAAAGAGGTAACCGTTAAAGACGCTATCATTATTGGTGTGTCGCAGGCTATTGCCATACTTCCGGGTATCAGCCGCAGTGGTGCCACCATTTCCACATCCGTACTGCTAAAGGTTGACCGTGAAAGGGCAGCCCGCTTTTCATTCCTGATGGTAGTTCCACTTATTTTCGGAAAAATGGCCAAAGATCTTATGGGTGGTGCTCTCCAGGTTCATTCCGTTGATCCTTTTAACCTGATCCTGGCGTTTGGTGCAGCCTTTATAACCGGGCTATGGGCCTGTAACTGGATGATCGATATCGTGAAGCGCTTTAACCTCAACTACTTTTCGCTGTACTGCTTTATTGTTGGTGGTATTGCCATAGCCTCCATTTTCTTTGTTGACTAAGTACACCGAATCCGATTTTAAAGAAGGCCAGGTGCTGCTTATTGATAAGCCCCTGGAATGGACATCATTTGACGTGGTGAACAAGATACGCTATGCCATCCGTAAAACTTTTGGTATCCGTAAGATCAAGGTCGGGCATGCCGGCACCCTAGATCCCCTGGCCACCGGCCTCCTCATTATCTGCACCGGGAAAGCCACTAAACAGATCAATGAGTTTATGGGTCAACCCAAGGAGTATACCGGCACCATTCAGCTGGGATCAACCACACCCAGCTATGATCTGGAAACGGAACCAGACCATACTTTTCCCACAGAACACATTACTCCTGAACTGGTGGAAGAGGTGATCCGCAAACAATTCACCGGTGATATCATGCAGACGCCACCGGTATTTTCAGCCATCAAAAAAGAGGGGCAAAAGGCCTATGAACTGGCTCGCCAGGGAATCCAGATGAAAATGGAAAAACGTCCGGTGCAGATCACATCTTTTGAAACTGAGCTCAAAGAAGACGTTATTCACTTCCGTGTGGAATGCAGCAAGGGCACCTATATCCGCAGCCTTGCCCATGATCTTGGCCAGGCTCTGCAAAGTGGTGGTCACCTCAGCGCTCTGCGCAGAACGTCCATCGGCACTTACAGCGTTGAAGATGCCCTGGATCCTCTTCAGTTCGCGGCACAGCTCAACCAGGAATAAACACCTTTCACTAAAGGAAAAAGGCATTTGGTTACAAGAGCCCGTTACTTCACTAAAGAAATGGGCCATCGGGAAATTTTCGTAAAGTTTTCCCTACATTTAACCCCTTATGAAACCCTCCCAGCTACTATGGAAAGTCCTGTTGGTCACTACACTCCTGCTTCATAACCGTTGCTCTACAGAGCGGGAATGGATAGGTCAAACCTTTGTAGGACCCAACGGACTGGCAGAAGTATCTATCTTCAGTGACAGTCTTTTAGTGATATCCCGCATCGAAAAGTTACCGGACACCCTAAGCTGGGTTTTCATCCATCCTTATATTTATACCTCTGCTGATACTATTGAGTTGCTGGGTAACTCCCTGGTACTGGACGGGCACATTTTTTCCCCTCCCTTTTCGGGCAGAGACCTGAAGGTCATGCCCGGTGATCTTGTTAACCATAAATTTTCCTACTCTGCCTCAAGCGGAGAAACGGATTGTTACCTCTTTATGGATGACTACCTGATGAGCTATAACCAGTCCCTGAACAGCACCGATCTGCGCTGGAAGCTTATTGATTTTAAAGGCCGCCAATACCTTAAACTACCTACACCCAAAAATTGGGAACAATACCATTATGTAAGGCACAGAGATGAGACTGGTTATGAGCTGGTGCGCTACAATGCGGATAACTTCTCTTACAATTCGGTTAAAATGCTAAGCCTTAACTAGACTTAATTGGTATAATGGCTATCCCACAGTGCACCGTTGAAATTCTTCATCCGGCTAAATCCGTAGAGTGTGGTAAGACCGGAAAAAGCTATGAACAGGTAGAAGAAAAAAATAATACGCAGGCTTACCAGACTGCCGCCCTGGGGGCTTATCATCACGGAGTCAGGGATACTCATCACCACCACAAAAGTTAAGGCTAAAACACAACCCAAAAGCGTTTTAAGGCTACGAAAGGGGAATACCAGCAGCTTTCGCAGAATGCTCATATCCTTACCCCACTTATGCACCAGGTAATAGCGGTCATTCCCTAAAGAAAGGAACAGCAGGGGGTCCTTATCCTTCTCCACAAGATTGAACATGGCAGCCGGGGCAAGGATCTTAAAATTGGTAAGGTCGCCACTATTCTTTCGTTGCAATTGCTTGACCCTGGAAATAGCCTCATAGGGTATTTCACCCTTAAAACGCTGGGCCGCTAAAAAACGCAAACGGTATACCCGGCAAAGATTCTTGATCTGCTCCCCGGTAAATATCCGGTCTGCCTCCAGGATGGATACGTTAACGTTATCCAACTGGTCGGAACCATCCTTCAAAGCTTTTCGGATGGCTTCTTCCCGCGCATCATCTTCCCGCAGGAGATCCCTGAATGCATTCAGCACTTCATCAGGTTTACGCCTTTGCTGACGTGCCCGGTTCTTAACCAAAACTTCCTCCAGGTTTACTCCCTTCCAACTCATATTCCTTCTTCTTTTGGTATATAAAAGCTTAAAATTACTAAAGAATTAAGAACTTTGAAATCCCATTTAATAGCGGGCTGATTTGAATATCGAAGAATTGAGACTCTACTGCCTGGGTAAACCGGGCACTACCGAAAGCACGCCTTTTGGCGAAGACACTTTGGTATTTAAAGTGGCCGGTAAAATGTTTGCCCTTACTTCCCTCAGCTCGGCTGATTTTAGCGTAAACCTGAAGTGTAACCCCGAAAAGGTTCCTGAACTGAGAGAGCAATATCCGCAGGTACAACCAGGCTACCACATGAACAAAAAACACTGGAATACTGTGATTATTGACGGTGGTCTTACAGACCACCTCATTCGCGAATGGATAGACCATTCCTATGATTTGGTGGTGGCCGGCCTATCCGGGAAATTACGTGATCAGTTAAATTCGGAAGTATGAAGAGCATTATAAAATACTTTTTGCAGGGCCTCCTGTATACCGTTCCTCTGGCGGTAACTATTTATGTGATATGGTCGGTTTTTATAATGCTGGACGGCATCATCCCTATTGATATTCCCGGTTTAGGTATCCTCTTTATCTTCCTCTTTATTACCGCCATGGGAGTATTGGGCAGCCATTTACTTTCAGATCGGATCATCCTCGTTTTTGAAGGATGGATCAAAAAAGCACCTCTGGTGAATGTGATCTATACTTCCGTAAAGGACCTGATGAACGCCTTTGTGGGGGATAAAAAGAGTTTCAGCCGACCGGTAAGTGTAAAGCTCTACGAGGATTCACAAATACGCAGGCTGGGCTTCATCACCAATGACAATTTTAAGCACTTAGGGAAAAATAATGACCTGATAACTGTATACATTCCCCATTCCTATAATATTTCCGGGAATATGTTCCTGGTACCCGAAAGTTATGTTGAACCCCTGGATGTGATCTCCTCAGACCTCATGAAATACACCATGAGCGGTGGCGTAACCAGTGTATCCAACCGTGAAGCGCTGGAAACCCTAACCGATGAAGATGATCTACGTGAGCCAGACCCAAAACCACTAGTATGAAATACCTATACACACTATGAAATACCTATACACACTAAGCTTTTTACTTTTTGCCCTTCATTCTTTCAGCGCCCCGGGCGACACCACCCTGGTTAGCGCTCATCAAAAAGCGGATATGACCTGGTATGGCTCATACGATGCCTGGGGTGACTTCCCAGATGGTAACACTTCCTACAGTAAGATTTTGCTTAGGTATACCATGGGCTGCGCCACGGGTGGTTGCAGTGATTGGGATTATACCACCCAGATCCAATTGATGATCCCTACCGGGGTGATGGATAGTAATGTGGCCAGTGTTGATACCGTGTCCCTTACACCACTGGTCATTGATACTACCTGGAATGTTTTTGAGGTGGAAGAAGCCTATGAACTGGCCCGCGTGATCACGCCCTACGGTGGCAGCCTTCCCAATAACTGGGAGCATGATTTCATGTTTGATGTAACCGACTATTACCCCCTGTTGAAAGACTCGGTTAAAGTGCGTGCTTTTTATTCGGGATGGTCCAGTGGCTTTAGTGTAAGTACAGATTTCCTTTTTGTGGAAGGCATACGTCCCAGGACCGTGCTGGATATCAAGAATATCCACAGCGGTTATAAAGATTACATCAGCTCCACGGCCTTTGAAAGCACCTTTCTTACTTCCAAAACGGTAACTCTGTCCCCTTCAGCCAAAACGGCCATGGTTCGCGTAATTCCAAGTGGCCACGGCTTTGTAAACAGCTTGAACTGCGCTGAATTTTGCGAGAAGGACTATTATCTTAAAATCAATAATCAACAGGTAGCAACCCAGGCCATGTGGCGCAATGATTGCGGTCTTAACCCCATCTGGCCGCAGGCCGGAACCTGGTTGTTTGACCGCGCCAACTGGTGCCCCGGAGATAAAGCTCTTCATTATGATCATGATATTACTTCCTACATCAGCGGTACTAGCAGCATTGATATTGATGTAGACGTGGAAGCCTATGCGTATACTGTACCACCCGGAGAAGTGCCGGCCGGCTACTACTTTACCACTCAGCTGTTCCAGTACGGGGATTACACCTTTGCCAACGATGTGGAACTTACCAAAATACTGGCCCCTTCGCATGAAGATGAATTCAGCCGTATGAACCCTATTTGCGGAAAGGTAATCCTGGAAATCCGCAACAACGGCTCCCAAAACCTTACGAGTTGCACTATAGACTATGGTATGGAAGGTGGCAATCCTCTTACCTATAATTGGACCGGGAATCTGGCTCCCTCCACTGCAGAAGTTGTTAGCATTGATATTCCCAACCCTGCTGACTGGGAAAGCTATACGGGTAGCCTCAATTTTATAGCTTCGGTAAGCAATCCTAACGGGCAGCCGGATGAATACAGTCTTAACAACAAAAAAGAAGTAACCGTTACCGCTCCCCCTATTTACCCGGCCCAGATGATCCTTCAGGTTCGCACCAATGCAGCCGCCAGTGAAACCTTCTGGTCGGTAAAAAGTGCAGACGGCACTGTTATCACTTCCCAGGCCGCTAACCAGCTGTCCAACTATACCCGTTATACCGATACTTTGGACCTGGCGCCTGGCTGTTACGAATTGGTGGTTGGGGATACGGATAAAGATGGTATGGCCTTTTTTGCCAATAATGATGGATCAGGTAGTATCCAGTTGCGCAATAACGGTGGCACTTTCTTCAGTGAGAATTTCACCGCCAATTTCGGAACGGAGATCCGTCAGTATTTTACGGTGGGCCTGGGTATAGGAGTGCAGGAGTCCTCTCTGCAGGAGCACATCAACCTCTACCCTAATCCTTCCAACGGGAAAATACACCTGGAATATTACGCTCCTGGCCGTACGGACTTAAGCTGTGTATTAACAGACGTTAACGGCAAACCGGTATGGAAGGATGTATTTGAAGATGAGAAGGAATTTAATAAGGAACTTGACTTTTCACATTTGCCGGCAGGCATGTATTTCCTTCAGTTCAATGATGGTAAGGGCAGCTTCCGGAAGAAGATCGTGCTTAACTAAACCTGTTTTTCTCCAAGCTTTGTCATCAGTGAACTGATAACCGAGAGGACCAGGCTGAACAGCAGTGCCCACCAGAAGTTACGCACGTCAAACCCACTGATCAGGCTGTCGGTAGCCATAATAAGAAGGGCGTTGATCACAAAAAGAAAAAGCCCCAGGGTGAGAACCGTAAAGGGCAGCGTAAGCAACACCATCAATGGTTTAAGGGTTACATTGAATATGGCCAGCACCAATGCAACCAATACTGCGGTGGTAAAACCTGATATCTGAACGGCATCGCCCAGTAGCCATGCGGTTAAAAAAACTGCGAGTGTATTAATGATTAGTCGTATGATCAAATTCATGGACTGACACTGAAAATTTAAAATATGAAGGTAGACTTATTCCTTCAATATTTGCCATATTGCACGGGCTTAAATATCTAACATAATGAAATATATATCCATATTGTTTGTGTCCCTTACCACCTCATTGCTGGTGGTTTCGTGCAACAATAGCAAAAATGAAGAAGTGAAAAACAAGGAATCCCGAGAGTATGTAAACGATGTACATACGTATGCAAAACCAAATACCGCTGTGGTTAGTCACCTCAACTGGGATGCTACCGTGGACTTTGACAATAAACTGATACAGGCTACTGCTCAATGGGATATTGAAAGCTCGGATAATGCCGATGAGATCATTTTTGACACCTACGGTCTGGACATCCAGTCCGTGCAGGCGGATGGTAAGGATACTGAATATCATTTAGGTGCATTTAAGGAAGAGCTGGGACGCCCGCTAAAGATCAGCATCACCCCTGAGACCAAACAGGTAAGCATCCGCTACAGCACCACAGATAGTGCCCGTGCCCTGCAATGGCTGGATCCGGAACAAACAGCCGGAAAGGAATTACCCTTCCTGTTTACTCAATCACAAGCCATACTGGCGCGTTCCTGGATACCTACCCAGGACAGCCCTGGCATACGCTTCACCTACGATGCCAAGGTTAAAGTACCTTCCAATATGCTGGCCTTGATGAGTGCTAAAAACCCGTCACAGAAAAACGTCAACGGAGAATATACTTTTAAAATGCCCCAGCCCATACCATCCTACCTGCTGGCCCTTACTGCTGGTGATATTGCCTACAAAGCGGTTAGTGACCGTACGGGCGTATATGCCGAACCTTCCTTGCTGGATACTTCGGTGTATGAGTTCCAGGATCTGGAAAATATGGTGCAGGCAGCAGAAGGTCTCTACGGACCTTACGCCTGGGGACAGTATGACATCATTGTACTGCCTCCCTCCTTCCCCTTTGGTGGAATGGAGAACCCACGTCTCACCTTTGCAACGCCTACTATCCTCGCGGGAGACCGTTCATTGGTAAGCCTGGTGGCACATGAGCTGGCTCACAGCTGGAGTGGTAACCTGGTAACCAATGCCACCTGGGACGATTTCTGGCTGAACGAAGGTTTTACCGTTTATTTTGAGCACCGCATTATGGAGGAAGTATATGGCCACGATTACTCTGAAATGCTGGCCAGCCTTACCCGTGACGGGTTGCAAAGGGATGCGGAAGAAATGATGAAGGAAATACCCCAGGATACCAGACTGAAACTAAACCTGGAAGGGCGCAACCCTGATGATGGTGTAACCTCC
>CETZ01042401.1_pt1 | contig 15571 bp, 13 predicted proteins | sample 531441 | NCBI WGS metagenome assembly CETZ01 (sample SAMEA2623098, study PRJEB7988) | marine metagenome | isolation source: saline water (ENVO:00002010), including | reverse complement strand
CCAAAAGCTAGGCTATATCCTATTGCAAGCCAAAGCACTGATGCTAAACACGCAATTGAAATGCATTGCATTAAAACTGATAAAACATTTTTAGAACGAACCAAACCACCATAAAACAAGGCAAGGCCTGGTAAGGTCATAAAAAGTACCAATGCGGTTGATGTTAAAATCCAAGCAGTATTTCCAGCATCCATTGTCAAAATTCCTTATAAAAAAGATCAAAAAGATCATTAAATTTAATAAAATAAGAAGTGATTATGACTAAAAACTATAGAGAAGTAAAACCCCTAAATATCAATAAACTGAACCTTGGTTAACACATGTTACACACTATGTTAAAAACGATAGTATTTTTGATATTTACCTTGCAGATGGATATACACCCAAAATTTTAACTTCTTCAGAATAAAAACTTAACTCTTCTATAGCAAGTTTGACTGATTCTTGATCATTGTGGCCCTCTAAATCGGCATAAAATTGAGTTGATTGGAAACTGCCATCTACTTGATAGCTTTCTAATTTCAACATATTGACTCCGTTAGTAGCAAATCCCCCCAAAGCCTTATATAAAGCCGAAGGTACATTCTTTACTTTGAAGATTATTGTAGTAATAGCTGGCCCTTCTTCAATCTTTGGCTTTTGGCCATCTTTGCTCAATATAAGAAATCGTGTCGTGTTTTTCCCAGTATCTTCCATATTTTTTTTCAAAATATTTAGACCATATATTTCTGCAGCCAAAGGGGAAGCTATAGCTGATAAACTTCTATCATTAGTCTCGGATATTTCTCTTGCTGAACCGGCCGTATCTGCGCCAACTATGGGATCCAAACCCAAATCTTCTATAGTCTTTCTACATTGGCTAAGCGCCATTTCATGACTCTGGACAGTCTTTAGATCTTCGAGAGTAGCTCCCTTCTTGGCAATAAGACAATGTTCAATCTTAAGAAAATATTCTCCTATAATCTGCAAATTAGATACGGGCATAAGCCTATGAATATCTGAAACTCTTCCTGCAATGGAATTCTCTATAGGTATCATAGCAAATTCAGCTCCTTGGTTATCTAAGGCTTTAAAAACCTGATCAAAGGTTTTTAGCGCTAAGGGTTCCATATCTGAACGATACAATCTACAGGCGATATGGGAATTTGCACCTGGTTCTCCCTGATAAGCTATTCTGTCAGACATTCTTACTCTCCCATTTTCTTTCTGATTAGATTTAGATCCTCTTCTGTGTCAACTCCCACAGGAATGTTATCTATTAGTTCGATTGAAATTACCATATTATTATCTAAGGCTCTAAGCTGTTCTAGCTTCTTCTTTTTTTCTCTAACAGATTGTTTTAAATGAACAAATCTTTCCAAAGCCTGTCTTCTGTATCCGTAAACACCAATATGATGATAAATGTCACCATTCTTTTTATCGTCTATCGTCCGGACAAAATCATCCACTTTTTTGCTACGTTTATAATCTCTTACAATAGCCTTAACCACATTGGGATTATCAATATCATTGGGCCCAATATTGGCGCCAAGGGTGGATATATCTGTAGATTCATCAGAGTATAATAATAAGAGAATTTTTTTGATTGCATCTTTTTTGATATTGGGTAGATCACCTTGTAAATTAATAATATTTTCATAATTTTTTTCCGGATCAAAAATATTAAGGGCTTCGTGGATTCTGTCTGATCCGGATGGATGAGATGATTTGGTTAATATAGCTTCACCTCCATGTTTTTTTATAACTTCACATATTTCTTTATCACCGGCAGCAACTATAACCTCTCCACAATCTGCTTCTAAGGCTCTATGATAAACATGTACAATCATGGGTAAACCTTCTATTTCGGCCAAAGGCTTTCCTGGTAATCGTGAAGATTCCATTCTGCTGGGTATAATTATTACATTTTTCATATTGCTATTCTATTCGATTAAATTTATTAAGTATCCGTAAAGATTGTCTCATATTCAAATAATTATTGAAAATTATGATCAAGAGAAAAGAGCTTAAGAATGAAATTTAAAGATATAAATAAATTTTTCTTCTCTTTATTAATTGTTTCTGCCTCACTTTGGGGACTTAATAGTATCAGCAATAAGATTTTCCAAATGGATTCGATTGATTTCATGGGTAAGGAAGAAATCTATGCCAAGGCTCTTGTCGAAGCTGAAAGGTTAAAAAGGCTTCACGATGAAGTAAATAAAGATTTATTGCTTGTTGAAAGAACTGTTACTCATACTGTCTTGGGGAGAAGTGAACTAAAAAATAAAATAAAAGAAAAGGAAGAATTGGCTAAGGAAACTAAAACCATGACAACCTTGGAGGGTATAAAATCGGAAATTAGAATTCTTGAAAATGAGCTTAAAAATATTATCGTTAGTAAGTCACATAAGATTCTTGGTAGAGGTGACATAGAAAGAAGAATTGATAGAAAAGAAAAAGAAATTTCAATATTAAGGGCAATAAGCTCAACATTCGCAGAAAATATTGACACAAGTGAAATAGCTATGACGTCAAATACAACAACGAATCAAGAAATAAACTTAGAAGAAAAACCTAAGTTGACTTTCGAACAAATGTTAGCATCGGCATCAGTTGATAAAGGAAAGAAAGTATCAATGAAATGCACTGCATGTCATGGTTTTGAACTTAATGGACAAAACCGAATTGGACCAAATTTGTGGGCTATATTGAATACGGAAAAAGCATCAAAAGAAAATTTCAAATATTCGAATTCACTTAAATCCTTGGGAGGAAACTGGACTATAGAAGATATAAATCTTTACCTTAAAAGCCCAAGGAAATACGCTCCGGGTAACGCTATGGCATTTGCTGGGCTTAGAAAGGATAAAGATAGAGCCAATTTAATAGCTTATTTAAATTCCTTATCCGAAAATCCACTTTCACTAGTCGGTGCAGATTGATGAGGGCTAAGTTACTTTTTTGTTGTTTTTATTAAATTTCGTGTTCTAATTATGTTGATTAAAGGTATTAATTTCTTATTAATAAATTGATTCAGATACATTCAATGTAAAAGTAAGGGGAAAAATTGAAATCATCCAAAAAAGATATTGTAAAATCTAATCCTTCAATGGGCGTAGATATAACAAAGGCACCAGAACCCAAGTTAGGCAACAAACCCATATTGGGCGATAGGTATACTTCTAAAGAATTCATGAAACTAGAGTGGGAAAGATTATGGACAAAAGTTTGGCAAGTCGCCGGCCTAGAGCAACAATTGGAAAAACCGGGAGATTTTTTCACTTTTGATTTTGGCCCAGAAAATATTCTTTGTGTAAAGGGCGAAGATTCAAATATTCGATGCTTTTATAATGTCTGCCAACATCGCGGCAATCAACTCGTTCAAATTCAAGAAGGAAATTTAGAAAGCTTTTCTTGTGCATATCATGCTTGGAAATTTGGTTTGGATGGGAAACTTAATTGGGTTCCTGACGAGGAGGATTTTGTTCAAGGATCACCATGCGGAAAAAGGAATCTAATAGAGATAAAGTCTGAAGTATGGCAAGGCTTCATCTGGTTTAATTTGGATCCACAATGTGGCAGTTTAAAAAATTATCTTGAACCTGTGATGACGCATCTTGAAAATTATCCCATTTCTGAGATGAAAAGGACGCATTGGGTAACTGTTGAGGAAGGCAATTGGAATTGGAAATGCGTTCAAGATAACTTTAATGAATCGTACCATACTCCCTATGTTCATCCTGCTCTAAAATATATTGCCGATGAGAAGTATTATGCATGTCAGTTTGATCTTTATGAAAGTATGCACTGCCGAATGCTTATGCCTGGTTTTATACCAAGCAAGAGCGTTTATAACGAAGAAAACAAGATTCTCGAATCCCTAGGACCACATATGGAATATTGGGACATGAAACCAGAGGACTATAAAGGTAAGTTACTTGAAATAAGGGGAGATATCCAAAAACAAAAACGTAATTTGGCAAAAAGTAAAGGGTATGATTTTGAAAAGTTTAATGATGGTCAGTTGACGGACCACTATCACTATACAATATTTCCCAATATCTCTTTCAGTGTAAAGCCTGATGGAATGCAATGGTTGAGGGGAACACCACATCCTACCGATCCCACAAAGTGTTTTTTTGATTATTGGTATCTCACTTGGTTCCCAGAAAATATTAAGGAATATTATTCACCTATGTTAGGCAAGATGACTGACATTTCTATAAAAGCAGAAAATATTAAAGGGAAAGTGGGAGAAATAGATGTCGGGTCTGGTATAGAAGAAGATGTTGCAATATGGCAGAGTCAACAAAAGGGCCTGAGCTCAAGAGGTTACATTGGTGACTACATGCCTGCGCAAGAAAATAGAATTCGTTTTTTCCATGAAAATATTGATCGTTATCTCTTTGGGGATAGCGGCGGAGACGCTTAAGGAACAAAAATGACCAATAACCTAGAAGAAGCAGCTACAAAAATCGAAATAGCTGATGTTGTTTATAAATACTGTCGGGCAATCGATAGGATGGACAGAGAACTTTTGGAATCGGTTTTTCATGAAGACTCTATCCATCATCATGGTGAATATGAAGGGCCCTCTTCGGATTTTTGTAATTTTGCCTTTGATATACTTTCGGAAATGGAGTTTACACAACACCATATCGGAAATATTTTAATCGAAGTTGATGGTGATGTTGCATGGTCTGAATCTTATTGGACTGCCTATCATCGAATCGCTAAAGGGAAAGAATCGGAGATGGGATTTCTGGCTGAGCATGATTCCAGCATTGACGAGGATGTTTTTGTCGGTGGTAGATACATTGATCGATTCGAAAAACGTGGTGGACAATGGAAGATAGCCAAACGTCAGGGTGTCCATGATTGGGTTAGATATGAAGCGGCCAATGAGAAAGGGCAACTAGCTGCCGCGGGTCCGACTCCTAGCAGAAGCCGAAGCGATCCCGCCTATCAGAGAGATTAGAACTTATTAAAAGTTCCTATAATTAATTAAAGAATTTATTTTTCAAGCTAGCGCTTTTTAAACTGGATATTAAAATCACGCATGGGCATGAAGAGCAAACTGAAGTTGTGTACTGGCGTCGGTAACGGTTTTTCTAATTCTATATTGCCCATTCGCTGTGTGATATATTTAAAGGAACTCATCATTTCCTGACGACCTAATGCGGCACCGGGGCAATGATGCGCACCCGAGCCAAAAGCCATATGGGCCCCCATACCTTTACGATTGAGTTCAAATTGGTGTGGACATTCAAATTTAGTCTCGTCTCTATTAGCTGGACCATAACCGATCATTACTATTGCTCCTTGAGGGATCAATGTGCCAGATACTTCAACATCTCTTGTCGCCTGACGCATTAAAAACTGAACAGGACTTTCAAATCTCAAAACCTCTTCAACAAAAGGCTTAAGGAGTGTCTCGTCCTCATAAAGTTTTTCGGCGATTTCTGGAAACCTCACCAGTGACCACATTCCGTGGTTTATAGCGCTTTGAGTTGTCTCAAATCCACCTGTGATCAATTGATGCATCAAATTCTGCAGTTCATGCATGCTGAGAGGTTCTTCGTCATCACCATGGGCATGTACCAGGGCTGACATAAGATCATCATGTGGATCTTTTCTACGCTTTTCAAAAATATCGGCAAGAAACAATTGCGCTTCCAGTTCAATACCAGCGTCCCGTCTGACATCTTCTTCCGTCGCAATTGGTGCCCGTGTTGCACCAAGCATGGCATCAGCCCATTTTTTGAATGTTGCCACATCATTACGACTCAAACCCAATTGCTCAGCAATAACAATACCCGGCATGCGCATCGCGAAACTGTCATTGAATTCACACGCTTCATCATCAATAAAATTGTCAATCAGCTCATTAACGACTTCGTCAATATAAGGTGTCATTTCCACAACTCGTTTTTTTGTAAATACTCTATCAACCAGTTTTCGATAACGACCATGAGTCGGCGGATCTGTTCGTTGCAATGTCTGAACATGTTCCCAACCGCCTCCTTCTGTTAATATAGATTGATGCAATTCAGCAAATTCGCTTCTAGCGCTAATTTTTACATTTGAACTAAAAGTTTCGAAGTCCCTCAAAGCTTGCCTTATATCGTCATACTTGCTGATAACATACATTCCCGTTTCTGGTATCTTGTAGACAGGAGATTCTCTGTGAAGCAAATCATAGAATTCGAAGGGATCACTGCTCACCATGGGATCCAGCATACTAAAGTTCTTGACATTTAATTCAGACATTTAACTCTCTCCTTAGGAATTAAAAAATTCACTAATTAGTTTATACAGTATTTCTGAAGAATCAAAAAAAAGCCAACTGAAAGGCAGTCTTTAATTATTTTGGTTTTATAAAAAAATGGCCCGAATAAAATATTCGAGCCATTTGATTAATTTTCTTGGATTTAAAAAGAAGCTTTAAATGTTACTCCTAGTGTTTGAGGTTCATTCCACCATCCGCGAGTTGTAAGACCGCCAATAGTTGACCATCTTTGCTCTCTTTCATCGGTAAGATTTCTACCCCAAAGAGTTACACTATAATTATCAAAAGAGTAACTTACGGTAGCATTAACATTTTCAATACTGTCAAGAGTACCTAATGCATCATTGGAAGAATTTGACTCCATTTCATCTCTGAAGCGATAAGAAACTCTTCCTTTAAGTTCACCATTACCAACTTGCGTAGTGTATGAAGTGGTAATACCAAAAGTATTTTCTGGAGTGTTTCGAGGAACTAAACCAGAATTATCAGTAATAACACCATCACCAGTTATATCGGCAAGATAAGCAGCATATTCTGATTTTAAATAACCATAGGTTACCATTAAGTCCCAAGCCTCTGAAACTTGATACATGAGTTCTAATTCAACTCCATCCATCTCAAGTGACGATGCGTTACGAACAACCGTTGCAACATTAGTTAGGTCAACTGGAATAAGAATAGATTCTTGTTTGTCATCATATTCTGACCTAAATATAGCACCGTTAAGGATCATTCTTCCATCCATTAATGTTGATTTCCAGCCAAATTCATAGTTTTTAATATATTCTGGATCGTAAGATGGATCAATATTGAAGTTTGCCTGACGGCCAAAGAAACCACCACTTTTAAAACCTTCAGTATAATTAACATAATACATTAAATCATCATTTGGTTGATATCTTAGACCTATTTTAGGAGTAGTCTCATCCCACTTGGCTTGATATGGTACTGGACTGGCAAGTGGAGGTCTAGCCTCACCTCTATCTGGATAATAACCAACACCAGCATTACCACCTAAGAAATCTTTTTCTTCTTCAGTCCATCGGAAACCTGCAGTTAAAGTTAACTGATCAGTAATAAACCAATCCGCAGAGAAGAAAACTGCAATAGATTGAGTCTGTTGTGTTTGCCCATTTGAACTGGCAAGATCACTTCCCCAAGGAAGACCTGTTGGTTCTCGACCAAATTCAGTTAAAGTATCTCCTCGAGCCCAAGCGCCAACTCCAAGACGAGATAGTTGGTAGAATAGATCGTAAACATCCCAAGCCTGTGTATAATCTACTTCCCAGTCATATACACCAGCAATAAATTGAACTTTTTCAGAGAATTGTGAAGTCACTCTGAATTCATGACTTGTTTGTTCCCAGTCATTAAAATAATTCATTCTTAAAAGACGCGCAGCAGATCCATCAAAGTCTTGCATATTTTGTTCATCCATATCACGATTTGAGTATATGTATGTATATAAGAAATTCTCAGTATCATAATTTGCAGTCACTATGATTGATTCATATTCATTATCACTAAAATTTGAAGCATCAGATTCAACTGTATCTGGTCCATCATTAGCATCTTTTTCACAACCATTATTAGGATCAAAACCAATTAGTGTAATTGTACAAGCTAGCTCACCAACCCTATTCCTATTAACATAAACACCTTGTTCACTTTGATCTTCCATTACTTCGTAATGTACTTTTAAGCTAAGTTGGTCAGTTGGTTCCCAAAGAGCAGTAAAACCGTAATTTTTCTTATCATCTCCACCTGCATGAGTATCAAGATATGTATTATATACATGCCCATCATGCTCAATTTGTGCGGCAAATAGTTTTATTCCTAACTTATCTTCAATTATAGGTAATTGGACAACTGCTTTTATATCTTGCCTACCAAAATCACCAACAGTTACACTTAGGTCAGCACCCATCTCATTTAAAGATACAGGGGTACGAATGACATTAAGGATACCACCAGTTGTATTCTTACCAAAAAGCGTTCCTTGCGGTCCACGAAGAACCTCAATTCTTTCGATATCAAAATTATCAAGAAGAACTCCACTCGCTGTTCCTAAGAACATACCGTCCATTACGACACCAATGGCAGGTTCAAAACTTTTATCAACCTCAGAAGATGAAACACCTCTGATGGTTATTGCAGCACCACTACCAACACCAGGAGTCCTGTTAATATATAAGTTAGGTGCAAAAGCTTGAATATCTTCAATTCTTCTCACACTACTTTCTGCAAGTTGATCAGTTATAGCTGATACAGCCATCGGAACATCTTGTATTGATTCCTCTTTTTTTCTGGCTGTAACGATGATTTCTTCAATTGCATAACTAGTCTCAGTTTCTTGACTAGCGTCATTGTCTTGTGCAAAAGCAAAGTCTTCCGTAAAAATTAATAAAATAGGTAAAAATAACCAAAAGAAAATTTGACGTTTGATGTCCACTTTAATCCTCCCAATATTGTGATTGTAAATTGTGATTTTAAGCATCCACGTATAAAGGAATGGACAGTCAATTACAATCAGAAAAATTATTAATTTTAGTGGCTCTTATAACATTATAAAAGGCTCTAAAAAGGGCTCCTGTAAACACTTTTGGGTTCATATAAAATTTTAAAAACAAATTTAAAAATTATATTATTTCATGCGTATGGATTTTTATTCACAATAGTTATAATGATTTTGGTACCCTATTGAAATTACTAAACATATTATGTTTATATATTGTATCTGAATAATATTAATTAAGGGGTGATGATTGTGGATCTAGGTATTAGAGGTCGTAGGGCAATAGTCAATGGCGGAAGCGCAGGAATGGGTAAAGGAAGTGCATTTGCGTTAGCAAGGGAAGGTGTGGATTTGGTTATTTCTGCGCGCGGAGAGGATAGACTTCTCAAAACCTGCGACGAAATACAAAAAGAAACAAACGTGAATGTAACACCCATAAAAGCTGATCACAGTACTGACGAAGGAAGGAATAAGATCCTTTCAGCATGTCCTGAACCTGATATTTTGGTTGGAACTTGCACACCTCCTCCTTTTACTTATAGTTACGAAAAGGTATCAGCCGAAGAATGGAGAGAAACCCTTGATGTCTCCTTGCTTAGCCCAGTAGAATTTATGAGGGCTACTATCCCAGGAATGGTCAAGAGGAAATGGGGAAGAATAGTGAATATTGGAACAGGTGCTGCAAAAACACCTACGGAAGTACGTATCCTTTCTGGCCCTCCAAGAGCAGCTCTAGTTAATTATTCTGTGGCGGTTTCAAAGAAAGTAGCCAAACATAATGTTGTAATTAATAATGTTCTTCCAGGAATGCACCACACCGCCAGCATTAAAGACAGATATAATAAACTTGCTGAAGAGAATGGAACATCTTATGAAGAGGAAATACAAAAATTTGTTGAAAATTGGAGAATACCAGCCAAAAAATTTGGTTCTTCCGATGATCTAGGTGCATTTGTAGCCATGTTCTGTAGCGAGCAAGCTTCATATGTTATTGGTCAGAGTCTTGTTATAGATGGTGGAATAGGCAATACCACTTTTTAAGGAGAAAAACAAAATATGACTGTAGTTAAAAATAAACCATGGGATAACCCTTCGCCGAAAGGGATAAAAGTCGATGGATCGCGCTATAGCTCAAGAGAATTTATGGAAAAGGAGTGGGAATTTCTTTGGCCTAAAGTTTGGTTGTTACTAGGTAGAGAAGATGAACTCACGAACCCTGGCGATTACCAAATGGAAGAATTTGGTCGTGAAAGTTTCATAATGGTACGTCAAAAAGATGGCTCGGTTAAGACATTTTATAACGTGTGTGCCCACAGGGGGGCAAGATTAATTAACAATCCATGGGGCAAAACAGACGCGTTCAAATGCCCTTACCATGGATGGGTCTGGAGTTTAGAAGGGAAACTGACTGATGCACAAGATCCTGAAGACTTCCCAGAAGGAAATCCTTGTGGAAAACTTAAACTGAAAGAAGTGAAATGTGAGACTTTTGCTGGTTTTGTTTGGATCAATATGGATGAAAATGCAATTCCTTTAAAAGAATGGTTGGGACCTGTTTGGGAGGATTGGCGCGCATATGAGATTGACAAATGGAAACCATATTTGATGCAAACAGTGACTATAAAGTGCAATTGGAAAATTATACTCGACAATTTTAATGAGTCTTATCACCTTAATACAGTTCATGCCCCTGAAAAATCTGTCACTACGAAGAGAATAGCAAGCGGAATGGATACTAGCTATAAAACGTCACAATTCGATTTATCCGATCAAGGACATAATCGAATGATCATGAAAGGCGGTTATGCATTCGCAACAATGAATGAAGATGGAGAAATACAAGATCCACTTTATTCTGTTATGAAGGAATGGGGAATAAATCCTGAAGGCTATAAAGACAAACCTGAGGATACAAGGCAAGCCCTCCAAAAAGCCAAACGCAAGGTGGGACCAGAAAGAGGATACACCCATTATAAAAATCTTCGAGACGAACAATTTACAGATGCTCAACATTATACCCTATTCCCAAACTTTGCTGTTTCTCTATGGACAGACGGTTTTCATTTTTTAAGAGCAAGACCTCACCCAACAGATCCAGAACAATCACTCTTTGACCATTTTTGGTACGCGAGCCAACCGGAGAAAGAAACATCGCCCGTTAGAACAACAAAAGGGATAATTGAACGCAATAAATTTGCTGAACGTCAATTTTTTAATTATGGTGAAGAGACTATGGGACAAACTATTGATCAAGATACTGCAATCTTCATTCTTCAACAGAAAGGGCTGCGTTCTAGGGGCTTCGATAGAGCTTATTATGCTAACCAAGAAAGTCGGGTTCACCGATTTCACGAATTAATAGAAGATTATTTTAACGGAGTAAAACCATGATAATTGTTTCTGCCACATTAGACTTTGGTTCAGAAAACGAAAGGGACCAGGCTGTCGAGATGACAGCACCTATTCAATTAGCGACTCGAGTGGAAGAGGAAGGGTGCGCAAGTTACTGCTTTGCTCCTGACCCGTCTGTGCCAAACCGTATTCAAGTATATGAACTTTGGGAAACCGAAGAGTCTCTTGTTGCCCATTTTAAACATAAAAATTATGCAGATATGGTGGAAGCTTTAAATTCAGTCGGAATTAGAGAGACGGAAAATCAAATGTATCTGATTGATAAACACAAGTCTGTTTATGACGAAGAAGGAAATCCAAGAGAGATACTTTTTGCCAATGACTAATTCGCCAAGAGTCATAGATACGCATGCCCATATAGTTCTTGGAAAAGCGTTCGGAAAAGCCGGGAAGTATGGCCCTGAAACTGGGACTGACGAAAACGGCTTGCCCTTTTTCCGTATCGGTGAATACAAAATGAAGCCTATGCAATATGAGGGTACCGTTTTTATGGAAAATGATTTGAGAATTGAATTAATGGATAAGCTGGGAATAGATTTGCAATTGCTTTCACCTAATCCGTTAACGATGTTTCACCGTATAGAAGCCGATGTAGCTACGGAATTTTGCAAAATCCATAATGATGCAATGGCTGAGGTTGTGAACGAATATCCCGATAGATTTTTAGGATCAGCCGCTTTACCTATGCAAGATGTTGACGCGGCCTGTAAGGAACTGGAAAGAGCCACTAAGACCCTTGGTCTGACAGCAGTATCAACTGGAACGGACTATCCATTCGGTCTGGACGATGAACGATTGGATGATTTCTACAAAACTATGGTCGAATTTAATATTCCTTTATTCCTTCATCCTGCTTCAACTGGGGGAGCTGAAGGTCCCGATGATTGGAGGATGGGGAGATTCGACATGAGTATTATGTTAGGATATGCCTACGAAGAAACACTAGCTGTAGCAACTATTGTCATAGGGGGTGTATTGGATCGCCATCCAGATCTGGATATTTGTATCTCTCATGGCGGTGGAGCAATGCCGTATCTTATCGAACGTTTTGTTGAAATGTCCGAATTTAGAGACTGGGCATCTGACGGCGTCAAAGCCAACGGTTTTCGTAGTGAACTCAAGCGTTTGTGGTTTGATGCGCATGTTCACGGGGAAAAATCTCAAAAAATGTTGTTTGATTTGGTTGGAGAAGATAGACTGGTCTACGGAACGAACTTTGGGGGTTGGGATACTCCAAAGAAATTAGAAGATTTTGCACCGGATCTAACTGAGAATGCAAAAAAGCTTCTACGTCTAGGAAATTAAAAGAGGAATTAGAATGTTAATAACAAACATCAGATTGTTTGATGGTACCGACGATAAACTCATTGAAGACGCTTCAATTTTGATTGAAGATAATCTTATTCGCTGTGCCGGTCCCTCAAAAGACATGAAAGATGTTCCCGATAACGTCAAAAGCATAAACGGCAACGGTTTGTTTGTCATGCCCGGCATGGTTGAATCACATGCACACATCTCATACACCAACAACGGTCCACAGGAGTTGGACAAAACTCCTGTTGAAGAAGCCATGATTAAAACCGTCGATAACGCACGCATTATGCTTGGATCGGGGTTCACTTCAGCTATAAGTTTTGGTTCTGTTCATCGGATCGATGTTTTTTTAAGAGATGCAATTAATGATGGTCAAATTCCTGGACCACGTTTACTTGCCGGAGGAAGAGATCTTGGTGCTACTGGAAGCAACGCTGATCTTTATCCGGATTATGCACAACTTGCAATAGATGGACTTGGAATGATTACCGATGGTCCTTGGGCAATTAGAAAGGCCGTTCGAAGATTGTGGAAAAACGGAGTTGATGTCGTCAAAGTTATGATCGATGGAGAGTTAATTTCTATTCAAGGAAAACCAGGTGACCTTGGCTACAAGGATGAAGAAATAGAGGCCCTTGTTGATGAAGCTCATCGAAAAAATATGAGGGTGGCTTGCCATGCCCGGTCTGCTGCAGCAATCAAACAAGCTGTCAGACATGGTATCGATTATATTGGTCATGCAAACTATATTGATGATGAGGCCTTGGAACTTCTGGTAAAGAACAAGGATAAAGTCTTCGTTGGCCCAGCTATTGCATGGGAAATAGCCTTCCTTGAAAATTGCGAAGATCTTGGATTTGCAAAAGACAGTAAGGAAGTTGCCGCTTATAAAGCCGAAGTTGAAGCTACTATTGTATCGTACAAACGTATGAAGGAAGCGGGTATTCGTATTCTTTTGGGCGGTGATTATGGATTAGATATTGCGCCCCATGGTACCTATGCAAATGACTTAGAACACTATGTCAAACTCTTTGGTTTTTCGAACGCCGAAGCTCTGCATTCCGCTACCCGTCTTGGGGGTTTAGCTATGAAATCGGATGGATCATTAGGTACCCTTGAAGAGGGAAAATTAGCCGACCTTGTTGTTGTCGATGGAAACCCCCTTGAGGATATTACGGTTCTTCAAGATCGCGATCGTATTGTTGCGGTTATGAAGGATGGACAATTCTATAAAGACCTCTTAACAAAAAAGAACCCTTATCAAGTCGATGAAGACCAACTTGGATTTGTTCTCCAGCCTTCATCAAAGTCGAGAAGAAAAAATGTTAGGGTTGTTGAAGGTTAAAAAGTTTAACTAACCAAAAACATTGATTTTTTAATTTGGCCGATATCTACTCTTAGTTTGATAAACGGGGTCATCTTGACGTTTCCCGCGAATACAATCGGGCGCAGATTCGAAATATGGCTCATGAGTGGGTTCCGTTCGTGACCAATCAACCACTTCAGAGCGATAAGACATTTTCCAAACACCATCACGTTTTTCATAACGATCTAGATAACGCCCTGAAATAAAGACATCATTGGTAACACCTTCTTGATCGACTTTATGATAGGCCTGAAAATATACTTCCCCAAAAGCTTCGTTCGCGTCATCTCCAAATTCTATGAGAACATTACCGATCATATGGTGATTAGCGTGATGTTCTTTTAAGGCATCCATACAAAATTGAGCGAACGTGGCCGCATCACTTTTTGTAAAACCATAATCGCACCAAGCATCTTCATGAAAAACAGATTTCAGTAATTCAATGTCTAATCTATCAAGTCCTCTCATATATTTGCAGGCGAGATCATAAATTTCAGATTTATCAATACTGCGCTGTAATCTTTGTTGATCACTCATAATTTTTTCTCCACTAATTGTTTAAAGCTTCTAACTCTTCCCTAATTTCTTCATGCTTTTTTTTGGTTAAGGGGTAATTGTAAATCGTCAGTATAGTTGCACCCATAAATATCGTCGTACTTAAAGCATAGATATATCTAAGACCGAATAATTGACTTTCCGAATTCATAGCTTCCGGAGTCGGGTCGTAACTGGAATAAGACAAAAGCATGAGAGCAAACCACGGACCAAAAGAAAAAGCGATTTTAATAACGAACGACCATACAGAAAAAAATATCGCTGCTCTATCTTCTCCGGAACTGATTTTGTCCATATCAATGACATCAGCCTTCATCGAATTGGGAAAGATTAAACTCGTTGCTCCGCCAAAACCTGTTATCATTAACCCTAATGTCATCCAGTAAATATCACCCGGTCCCAATAAGAGATAAAAAGGGTTTGTTATGACAAAGGTCAACATACCTAAGATCCATGCTGTATGTTTTTCAATTCTTTTCCCAACCCATACCCAAAAAGGAATAGCGCACAAATTCACAACATAATAAGATAATAAGAGAGCGATTCCAGCCTTTTCATCTGCTATAACTCCTCTGATAAAGAATATAAAAGTCGATCCAGAAATAGCTGTTGCAGTAGAATACAAAAAGAAGGCAAAGATCAAACGCCTAAAAGGCAAATTTGCCCACATAATCTTAGCCCCCTTGGTAATAGGAATATATGTAGGTTTGTAGTCCTTTTTTTCCGGAACATTTACAGATGTAAGAATAATTGTAAGCGGAATTAAAATTAACATAAATACGCCTATCATGTGCGTAACCTCTCTCGTACCACCATAAGCAAAAAAGAATAAGGCTAATGTTGGTATGGATTTGCTGACAACGTTTCCAAGCACTCCTAACCAACTTCGCCATGCTGTTATGGTTGATCTTTCATGATAGTCGGGAGACAGTTCTGCCCCCCATGCATAATAGGGAATTAATAACATGGTCCAACCCAACCAAAACAAAGCTAGCCAAATAAACAAGTGCATAGTGGTGACAGTTTCTTCATTAGGGAAAAAAAGGTTATATACCGAAATCACCAGTATTGGGATTGAAGCAACCATCCATATGCGTCTTCTTCCCCAACGAGTATCCGTTTTATCACTCCAATAGCC
>CETZ01121618.1_pt1 | contig 15656 bp, 13 predicted proteins | sample 531441 | NCBI WGS metagenome assembly CETZ01 (sample SAMEA2623098, study PRJEB7988) | marine metagenome | isolation source: saline water (ENVO:00002010), including | reverse complement strand
CTCTTTCACTTTCTCAGCTTTTTGGGCTGGTAGCACATCGGCCATAACGTTATTTATCCCAAGATCCTTGGCGATTCTTCTTGCTGTCGCTTCATTGTCTCCTGTAAGCATTACCACTTCAATACCTCGCTTATGCAGTTTTTCTACCATGGCCTTGGATGAAGGTCGTATTGCATCTGCTATAGCGATAAGTCCAATTACGCGGCCTGCGAGGGCTACGTGCACAGCGGTACGACCATCTTCTTGCATTCTAGTGACCTCACTTTCAAGACCATCGAGTGGGAGTTTCTGAGTGTCCATTAACAAACGGTTGCCAAGAAATACCGTTCCCGCATCAGTCTCTGCACGTGCACCCATACCGTCAAGGCTTTCAAATTTTATTGGTGCTTTTACTGTAAGGTTTTCTGCCTTGCGCAGTATTGCCTGGGCCAGCGGATGATCCGACCCCTGCTCTACGGCAGCGGCAGCAGTAAGCAATTGATCCTCAGTAATACCTTTTGCGGTAACAATTTCCACAACCTCTGGTTGGCCAACAGTAAGTGTACCGGTCTTGTCGCAGACAATGACGTTCAATTTTGTAGCATCCTCGAGTGCCGATGCATTCTTGAACAAAATACCGTTCTTCGCACCTAGGCCCGTACTTACCATCACTGCCATTGGCGTTGCAAGGCCCAGGGCATCTGGACAGGCGATTACGAAAACCGTAATGGTAAGCGTCAGTCCAAACATCAAGGGCTCCCCGATCCACCAAAACCAAATTGCAAAGGTTGCAAGGCCAATGACGATTGCGGCAATTACCAGCACTTGTGCTGCCTTGTCTGCCAATAGTTGTGCCGGTGCCTTGGAGTTCTGGGCCTCCTGTACCAGTTTTACGATCTGTGCCAGTGCCGAGTCGGCTCCTACCTTCGTTGCCTTATAGCGAAAGCTACCGCTCTTGTTAATAGTTGCACCTATTACTGTGTCACCAGGTCCTTTTTTAACGGGCATGGACTCTCCTGTAAGCATGGACTCGTCAACCAGCGATTCTCCGCTTTCCACCGTTCCATCTACAGGGATTTTGGCACCTGGGCGCATCACGACAATCTCATCTTGCAATACTTCCGCAGTCGGAACTTCTATCTCCTCACCATTGCGGATAACCGATGCCATAGCGGGCGTGAGGTCCATCAATGCCTTTATGGCCGATGACGCACCGGCACGGGCGCGCATTTCGAGCCAATGGCCGAGCAGGATAAAAACCAATAGAACGGCTATTGCCTCAAAGAACTGGTCACCTCCCTCCAAAAAGAATATACTGATGACACTGAAGATATAACCCGTCCCCACGCTCAGGACTATCAGTACCGCCATGCCCAGAGTGCCTGTTTTAAGGGCGCGCCAGGCAGAGACAAAGAACGGCCAACTTGGATAAAGCACTGCGGCACTTGCCAAGAAGAACAGCCAGAGGTTCAGGTCCAGGCCAAACGGTGGTGCGGGTGGAGTGAAGAGCCCTCCCATCGGGGAATAGATAAAGATGGGGACCGTGAAAATAAGGCATATCCAAAAACGGTTGCGTAAATCGCGAACAATAGCCGCCATGTCCTGGCCGTCATGGCCCATTTCGTAAGCCATTTGTTCCGACATCGTGGGCTGTTCGCCCTGGCCCTTGTGGCCTTGGTGACCTTTGCCTGTACGGGCCGTTGCCATTTTATGTCCTTTTTTCATCTTTTATCAGTTTTATTTTTGCTCAATATTTAATTTTTTAGACAGGCGTTTATTGTTTCGATTATCCGTTTCGTCTCCTGGGGATCCCTTACACTGATGGAAACCACTTTAGTTTGTTTTACCGGATAGTCATTGCCCCCTGGAAATAAGGCGTCACCGATAAAAATCATTTCGGATAGTTCAATTTCCAAGATTTCCTTTAGTTTATTGATTCCGTACGCTTTGTCAATCCCAGGTTTTGTGATGTCCACTGAGGTGGTGCCTCCAATTCTGATCGAGAATTCGGGAATGAGTCGATCGAGAATAGTCTTTATCTTTTTGCGCTTTGCAAAATCAGGATCCCACGTTTTCTTTTTTTCCAACGGGGCATTTTGGCCCAATGCCGAAAAAGTGATCTGGCTTCCACGGTCTTCGATAACTTCGCCCCAGGTTTCCTCTGTCTTAAAACCTGCTGTGTTGGACGCCTTTTTGAGCGAATGAATAATTTTCTCTTTTTCCTTTATTGATAGATCCTCAGCATAAATTTTTTTCCACCCATCGGAATATTTGTAAAACTTGGTACCGCATGTCGGGAGGATAAACAGGTTTTTAAGTTGGTCATTCATGGAGAAGTTGGCGAGCAGTTGCTTTTCAAACTGCGGCCAATCGCCACCTGAAATAACGGCCACCTTTACCCGTTCGAGCAAGTCCTGCAGCAATGCTGACATTTCGGCATCGAGCGAAGATTTGCTTTCAGATAGGGTACCGTCCAAATCAAAAATTATCAATTTTTTCATCTTTGTTTTTATAGGCTTTCGCTATTCATTTAGTTTTGAGGGCTTGTTCGCTTTCACCCATTTTTACGGCTTTTTGGCCAACTGTTTCTGTGATATGATCTTCGGAAACAGAAAAATCGTCAATAGCCTTCCACAGTATGTTGGGCTCTTTTAAAAATAATTGATGATCGCCACCTTTTATAGTTATAAATTCAGCGTTGGAAAATGTTTCAGCATATTCTTTGGCACTTTCATACGGTGCAGAAGTATCTTCCATTCCGTGGATAAATACAATCTTTTCGTCTTTAATGGCTTTTGAAAAGGCATATAGATCGGGTTTAATTACAACTTCTGTTAAGGAGTTGGCGTAGCTCTGCCACGTATGTTTTTTTGCATCTTCATAAACATCCTCCGTTAAATTATCGGGCTTAAAATAATCGGTCATAAAAATGGGATGCAGCATACAAATAAGTGGGCCATACTTTCCGGATGTCAATCGATCAAAAACGGAATGTTTAGACATGATTTCCTTGAATTCATTTCTATCTTTATAAACAGGAAGCCCCGTGATGATTGCCCCTTCAAACCAATTGCTATGTTCAGCAAGTAGCGCCAGAGAAATAATGGCTCCCATGGAATGGCCTACGATAACCGTTTTGCCATCATTGAAGTTTTCTTTGGTAATTATCCTTTCCAAGGCGTTTAGTTGGACATTGAGGCTATAATCGCTATTAGGTTTTGGAGAATCACCAAATCCCAGTAAATCCACCAACAACAGCTGATGTGTTTTACTAACGGTTTCAATCTCTCGTTTCCAATAATTTTTAGACCCTGTTAAACCGTGAATGAACACCAACTTTTTGTCACCAGAACCTATAATTTCATAATTTAATGGCATGGTTTCAAAAGTATAGGGTGAGGTAAGTTCAACTTTGAAATATTGATAACCAACAATTACAAGAAACGGAAGCAGTACGAACACTAAAATGCTAAATGCCGTCATCTTAAATATTTTATATCCTTGTTTTAAAAAATTCATGCACAATGTTTCATGTATGCTATTATCTGTAAAAATATGTTCAACCGAACTTTTTGTTTCTCGGCAGTTTTACTGGCCCATGTCCTTTGTTTTTAGGAGCCTATAACCCTTATAACACTTCCTTGACTTTTCCACATTTTAACATCTTTGAACCGAAATAGGGATTACTGATTTCTTTGGTTTCTGCGATCCAATAAGCTCCCTTTTCATCAAAAGCCATGGGGCAATAAGTGGCATACAGTTCTATGTCTTCCGCTAGATCAAAGCTCTTCACCGTGCAGTACATAATTTCGGAGATGTGGCTGAAATAGGATCGTTTTTCATCAAGGCCATCTACATGCCGCATTTCGGCCAATTTATCAGAGTAGAGCAAAGCGTGCTGTTGCCAGGCACCTTCCCCTTCCTCTTTAAATAAAGAGCCATCCACTGCCTCTGCTTTTTGAGCCATTTTCACAGCTGCCTTGTCGGTCTCGGCTATATTATCATTTACTAAAGCATTTTTCATTTCGAGGTAGGCGCTTACTACTTCTTTCAGTTGAAATTTCGCGGCCACTCCCGTCTGGTAAGTATCATCTAGGATGATTATGCCCTGGTGGGAAAAATTGTCGCGGATAGACTCGTGTTGAGCATGCATGGACTCTTCTTCCTTCTTTTCATTGTAATTTTCTTCCATTTGAGAATGGTCGTGTCCATCTCTTGCTTCCATCTCCTCATGATGGTCATGGTCATGATCGTCATGTTCGTTTTGCTGATTGCCATTACAGGCAGTCATGAGCATCAATGCCGTTATGGCGATTGTCATTAAAATTGATTTCATAGTGTTCATTGTTATTCTGGCTTTAATTAGTTTTTGTCGTAAGCCTCAGCATTGGCCTTATTTTTAAAGTAGGCCACCGTTCCCTCTTTGTCCAAAAGCACAATGTAAGCTTCGGTCTTGTCCACTTTTTCGCCCGTTTGTGGGTCGGTAGCAATCCGGGCAGTTTCCTGTTCATTCAGGGTTTTTACGCACATCTGGCAGCAGCCGTAGTAGGTTTTACCATTTACAGGTACAGGAATCTGGTCTTTTGCCATATAGGCATCGTTCACCATACACACCTGTTTGGTGGGCACTTGGTCTCCCACAGTATAATTGCCGCTTTTGTCCTGCACTTTCATTTTATGCTCATGCTTTGCGGATTCAGTATTCTCGTCCTGATCTATTCCATCATGATGTTCTTCCATTTTGGAATGGTTGTGATCTTCATCCACTTCCATTTGCTCATGATGGTCATGGTCATGATCGTCATGTTCGTTTTGCTGATTGCCATTGCAGGCAGTCATGAGCATCAATGTCGTTATGGCGATTGTCATTAAAATTGATTTCATTTTTTTCATTTTGTTGTTGCTTTAAGATTAGTATTGACTGTAAGAGCTGGTTTTTTGCCATACCAGCGGTCGAAAACTATGCAGGCGGTCAAATCTCCGGTTACGTTTACTGCGGTACGGAACATTCCCAATAGTCTTTCCACACCAATAATGATGATGATGCCTTCGGCCGGAATACCGGCACTACTGAGCACAGATGCCAGGATGACTACCCCACCGCCCGGAATGGCGGGCGTGCCAATAGAGGCCGCCACAATGGTTATGACCACCACAATGATGTTCAGCAGGCTCATTTCCAGCCCGTAGGCCTGGGCTATAAAAAGGGTGGTAACGGTTTGATAAAGGGCGGTACCATCCATGTTCACGGTAGCGCCAATTGGAATAATAAAGTTGCTGATAGATTTATCCACCTTGAGTTCTTCCTCGGCAGTTTGCAGCGAAAGGGGCATTACTGCGGCTGAACTGGTCGTGGAAAAAGCCAGCAATTGAGCGTCCCGGATTTTCCTGAGAAAGTGAAAAGGATTGCTCTTGCCAAGTAAGGCTACCAGGGTAAGGTAAACTCCCACCAGCAATAACAATCCGGCCAGTACCACCAAAACATAATAGCCCAGCCCAGCCAGTGAGCTGAGCCCCACGCTTGAGGTAAGCTGAGCCATAAGGCCAAAAACAGCTATAGGCACCAGTTTCATGGCCCATTTCACTACGGTCATGCAAATTTCCTGAATGGCACTGAGCAGCAACTTTACCGGGCGCAATAGGTTTTCGGGCAAGGCCAGCACCGCCACGCCAATGATAATGGTAAATATCACGATGCTCAGCATCTCGCCACTTACCATGGCCGCCAGCGGGTTTTCGGGCAGCAGGTTGGAAATGGCACCGGGTATGCTGTTGATGCCAAAGGAAAGTTCAGCACCTCCCTGGGCTGTGTCGACCAGTTCCTTAGCGTGTTCGGCAGCGGCTTGCTCGTGCAGGTAGTTGCCCGATTTGAAAAGTGTGGCCAGTATTACACCTATGGTAACAGAAATGGTGGTGGTGCCCACAAAATAAAGCAGCACACCTCCCCCCAGCTTCTTCAGGTTTTCTTTGTCGTTGCTGGCAATGCCGGTGATGATGGAAGCCACAATCAGCGGTATCATAATCATCTGTACCAGCTTGAGAAACAGGATGCCGGGCAGGGCCAGCCAATTGCCCAATACATCTGCTGTATCCTTACTCAACCAACCATTTTGTGGGCTTAGCAACAGGCCAAAACCCACCCCCAGAAACAGGGCAATAATCACCTTCAGCCACAGGCGGTTCTCCACCAACTTTTGCAAGTAGGTGTTCAGTGATTTCAGGCTCCTTATTTCCGAATCAAAGATGCTCATTGGTTATGCCCAGGCTTTCATTGGTTTTGACAATAGAATTTTCGGCACTTTCTTCAATTCCGGTGAGGGCGCGGATGGCATCAATCGTCTCCGGAATTACGATGGCCTGATTGTCCACCAAGTAGGCGTAAAACAACTCATCGTCCTGCACTTTCAGCATATCCTGCCAAAGGGCCACTTCGTACATATCGCCCCAAGGGCGGCCCATATCGAGGTATTTTTCCTTTACCGTATTGTTGGAAACGAGGCCATCCGAATAATTAATGAAAGTAATGCGCGTGGATGAACGAAAGGCTTCCAGCACTTCTTCCTTGGTTGCTTTGCGGGTGAGGCGCACATTCCAGTAGTGCAGGTGGCTCAGGGTTTCGGGTACTTTTACGGCCATGGTTACTACATCCAGTTCCGGGTCCACACTTTTGGCATCCGGCCCCTGGTGGCTTGGTATATCTTGTTCAGGAACCAACGTGTTCATAATTCCGCCTAGGTGACTTTCCCAGGGATCAGTGGCTCTGCGCAACAAGGTGCCTCGTGCGCTTTGCAGCAAGCCTGCCTTTTTCAATGCCGTAAGCGTGCGCACCATAGAAGTGGTATTGCACGACACCACCCGGGTACTCTCCCGATTAAGGGCAGAAGCATAGTTGCTCTCCGCACTGAACGAGTGGCCAGTGGTTTCATGCTTTTCACCGCCTTGCATAATGAATTTTAGCCCCAGCTTTTTGTAGGTTTCTACATTTTGGGCCGCAATCTTTTTTGGGGTACAGTCCACTGCGAGGTCAACCTGTGCAAGAAGTTCATCCATGGTTCCTTTTACGGGAATGCCGGCAGAAGTCATGTTTTGGTGGGCATCACTGTTGGCGGCAAATATCGAATACCCCTTTTCTACAGCTGTGGATATGCGCCAGTCACTAATTACATCGGCCACTCCGGTCAGTTCCATATCATCTTGTAGGGCCACGGCATCGGCCACTCTTTTACCAATTACACCATAGCCGATTAAGGCAATCTTTTGCTTTTTCATAAATTTTGAGTTTTTGAGTTAATGTGTATGTTATTAATATTTGAAAGTCCGAAAATGATCATTACAAAGCTCTGGCCTATTTCTATGGTTGATATGAGCCTAGCCGGAATGGTAATGGGAGCAATATCTCCATAGCCCACCGAGGCAAAGGTTACCACACTGAAGTAGGTTAGCTCAAACAGGTGTCCTATGTATCCCAGATTTGCAGAGGCTGTCAGTCCTTTAAAGGCTGTGCCATCGATAGCGTAAAGACAGGTGTAGTCTGCAGAAAAAGAAAATATTATCAACACAATGAGAAACCCAAAAACCGAAAGCAGTTGCCTGAATGAGTGGCAAAGCCGGATGGACTTATTGACCTGCCTGAAAGTGAAAAAGGTGAAATAAATCGTTTTGAAAAAGGCGAGTACCACTACCACATAAGGCACCCAACTAAGGCTATGGTCAATAAACCGCATTAGGTACACATAAGCCACGGCCACCGCTACCACCACCAGGAGGGCCGGGCTTATCTGTTTGAAAAATGACCATAGAAATCGTTTTGGGTTGTATGCCGTCATATCAGTTTAGAATTAGGTTTATCAATACATATAAAATCCCGACAAGGAGTACGCTGCCAAATGCCGTCCCTACCTTGCGGCCTACTTCGCGCCCGCCTTTCCAAATGCTGATACCCATCTTTACAAGGGTGTTGCTTAGGGTGGCTGTTACCACCACCATAGCAGCGGTGGCAGCCGAAATGGATTGACCGCCCAGCTCGGTCATACTAATGGTAATGGCATCGGTATCGGCCAGTCCCGAAATGATGGCAGAGAGGTAAAGCCCCTTATCGCCCAGATAAATACCGGCATAATAAACGGTGAGCAGTATGCCTACAAACAAAGCCCCGAAGCTGAGTGCGCTTAGGATATTAAGAGGGTTTCCTATTTTTATTTCCTGTTCGGTTTCGGGCTTTTTCTTTTTTCGCCACAAGCGCCAGGAGAAAAATATGGCCGTGGCAAACATCAGGCTGAAAGGCAGCCATAAGTCGGTGAGCAAATCAGAATTGAAAATAAAAGCCAGCAGGGCAAGCCTCGGAAACATAATAGAGGATGAGATGACAATCCCAGATGCATAGGATCCGGCCAGCTCAGGATTTTCTTTGCCCCTAGGTGCAAAAGACCAGGCTACCGCTGTGCTGGAAATGAGTCCGCCCAATAGCGCGGTGAGAAAGATCCCTTTGCCTGTACCTATGAATTTCACCAAAAAGTAACCAGCAAAATTCAGCAGTGATACAATCACCACAACCCAGCCAATGGTGTAGGCATTGAGGATATTCCCCGGCCCAAAATCACGGCTTGGTAAAAAGGGCAGAATCAATAGAGCGAGAATGAAGAACTTGATGATGGACAATAGTTCTGTGTGCGTAATGCGCTTTAGCGTAGAGGTGAAAGTTTCTTTTAATGCCAGTAGCGTTACAATAATCACTGCGCTGGCCAGTGCTTCTTTGTATAAGTGAAGGGCCACCATTACCCCCAGTACAAATGTGGATACCAAAGCTAAATGCGTAGTGTGGCCTGGTTTGCTAGGGGTTTTATTAAAATGATCGAGACCCAGCAACAGGATAAGGGCAGGCAGAGCCACTACTACAGACCATTTGCCATAATCTGCAGGGAGGCTGGCTAGTAAAAAGCCAAGAATACTTACAATGGGGAAGGTACGGATCCCGGCTGTGGAGTTTTGTTGAAACTTATTAAATTCACGTTCCAGGCCAATGATAAGACCAATGCCTGTGCTCAATAATAGACCGGTTAAAAAGGGACTGAGGTAATTATATATTTCTTGGTGTGGCTCCATATCAGTTTCGTGATGATTTTAGGTGATGAAAACCAATAAAGGAAGTAGCAACCAAAATGCCACCGGTAATATAAAAGGGACTCCCGGGGCTAAGGGTGTATAATGCCGTACCGGCCAAGGGGCCGGCCATTTGGCCTATACCGCTAAAGGAAGATTGCATGCCGAGTGCCCAGCCTGATGATGCCGGATCTTTGAGGGATACCAGGGCGAGTAAATTGGGCACCACCAGCGAAGCTCCCAGGCCAAAGATGCCTATAGCCAGCAGGATGACCCAAGGGTTTTGGCTGAGCACAAACACCGGCAGGGTGAGGCCGGCAATCAAGAAGCCCAGGGCCATTTGTTTTTCGGGGTTACGGATAACCAACGAGCCCCACTTTGCCACCACGGGCTGTAGCACCGCCATTACTAATCCACATATAAGCAGGCCTGCGCCAATAAAAGCCACCGAAAACTGCCCGGAATCTTTAATGAACAATGGGAAAACACTTTCAAAGGAGGTAATGCCCAATTGCAGCACCAGCGAGAGCAGGAGCAGCCTTCCAAAGAGGTGCCATTTGCCTTGTGGGAAAAAAGAGGTCACCTTACGGTTGTGTGCTTTGACAACCTTAACCGGCTTAACGTTTTTCAAAAACGCCAATGCCAGTGTGAGGGCCATCAGCCCAATGAGCGCCAGTACAAGAAAAGGAACACTGAAGCGGTCAATCAGTAAGTGGAAGGATGGCTCCCAGCGCAAATGCCAGTTGTTGCCGATCAGCAGGCCACTAATGCCCGGTCCGGTAACCACGCCAGCACTCACGGCCGTGCCCGCCCAGGCCATGGCTTTGGTGCGGTTGGCCTCTTCGGTGATTTCTGAAATAAAGGCGTTGATCACCGGCACCAGGAAGGAAGAAAACAAGCTCCCTACAATCCTGGCCACGTATAACATGGTGAGCGTAGTGCTAAAAGCGATCATCACCTGCATAAGGACAAAACCGCCCAAACCGAGTATAATGGGCCATTTTGGCCCCAACCGGTCGGCTACCCTCCCCCAAAAGGGAGCGGTAAAGACCAGCGCAACCGGGTAGATAGCGGTGAGAATGCCGAAGTGAAAAGCGATGTTGTCCGGTGGGGTGGAGCTGGTCATGATCCGCTCCAGGAAAAAGGGCAATACCGGCAACAGCACGCCATAGCCCATCATCACCACAAAAAGGCAAGTGAGTAAAATGAGCAGGTTGCTATGTATTTTTGGCGCTGTCATGCTGCGGATGTTTTATTGAGGTTGGCTTTTTCAGTTGACGGAGAATTAATCCATAGCAGGATGGAGCCCAATATGCCAGCCAGGGCCGAGGTAAACAGGATGCTGAGCTTGGCCACATAGCGCATCTCAGGACATTGAAATGCCAGGTCGGTAACAAACAACGACATAGTGAAACCAATACCTGCAATAAGGGCTACTGCACAAAGCTGCCCCCAGGTAATGCCTTCTCCCAATTTTGCCACCTTAAGTTTTACCAATAGCCAGGCAGTGCCACTGATACCCACAAACTTGCCCACAATAAGGCCTGCCATAATGCCCAGGCTGATATTTTGTGCCAGCAGTGATATCAGGTTCCCGTGAATGTGAATCCCAGCATTAACCAATGCAAATAGGGGCAGGATGAAAAAGCCTATTATGGGGGATAATGCGTGTTCTATTTTTTGTAAAGGGGTTTCCGCGTCATTGGTCTTTTGCTTGATATTTTCAAGGATTTCCAATTGGTGTTCAGAAATAAAACTTCCACCAATGGGCTTGGCATCGATGAATTGCCGATGCAGGCTTGTTAAGTCCTGTACATAATCTCCTTCTTTAATTTTTACCCTCCCGGGGATGGAGAAAGCGATTAGAATACCGGCAATGGTGGGGTGTACCCCTGAAAAAAAGAAGGCCAGCCACACACCTCCAATACCAATTATAGCATAAAACCAGGCACCTCTTATTCCCATAAAATTTCCTCCCACCAGAATGAGGAAGAAGATAAGGGCGTACAAAAGGTCTATTTCAGCAATATTGGAAGTGTAAAAAAATGCGATTACCAGTACCGCTCCCAAATCATCAACAATAGCCAGGGCTACCAGAAAAACCTTTAATGCTACGGGCACGCGTTTGCCAAAAAGGGTAAGCACCCCCAGGGCAAAGGCAATGTCGGTGGCCATAGGAATGCCCCAGCCATCCTGCCCGTCTCCGGCAAAATTGAAAAGGGAATAAAGCATTGCCGGCAATACCATACCTCCTATGGCCGCACCAATAGGCAATATGGCCTCGCGAGGGTTTGATAGCCGGCCACCCAGTATTTCCCGCTTTAGCTCCAAGCCCACAAAAAGAAAGAAAACAGCCATTAGGCCATCATTAACCCACAGCAACAATGGCTCTGCCAGAGCAAACTCACCGATTTGTACAGCGATTTCAGTATGGATGAGGCTATGATAGATTTCCTGCCAAGGGCTGTTGGCCCACACCAAGGCGATAACTACCGAAATGAAAATAGCCACACCTGACCAAACCTGACGGTTTTCCTTTAGGTTTTCCATGAAAATCACCAATATTTTCGGGCTTAACATGCTCATGTGTTTTTCAATGATCTTTTCATTTTAAAAGTCAGCTTTAAGCCCCACCATGAATGCTCTGGGCATACCGGGACGAACTCCTGCCGGCCTTCTTGCTACAATGTACATCTGGTCCGAGATATTGGTAACATTGGCAAAAAGGGAAATATTCCTATGCGCCCTATAGCTAACACTGGCATCGAGCACGAAGTAAGCATCTGTTTTTGCATCAGGAAGCAGGTCACCCTGTCCTGGCTCAGTCCGCATCTCATCCAAATATTTACCACTAAGGTTTATATTAAAGCGCCTATGCTCCAGTCCCAGCATAATGACAAGCTGATTCTTTGCAAAATAAGGAAGCTCATCACCTTTTTGTACATTTCCCCACCCTTCAAAATCGCTTTCAAAACTTGAAAGAAAGGTGGCATCGGTCAAGGTATAAACCACTGATACCGGCAAACTGAAAGAGGCGCTATGGCTGGCGAGTAAATCATAGCCTGCCTGCAATTCCAGTCCTTGGGTTACTACAGCACCCCCATTAAACAATTGGTTGGTCCCTGCCCCACCGGCAGCAGTAAGGTCAGTACCCAACAGGTTGTCATAATCGCTGTAAAATGCCACCGCCTGGGCACTAAATGCATTTTTACGGTAACGGACTCCCAGTTCGTAGTTTATGCTTTTTTCCGGCTGGGTCCCCTCTTTGGAGCCGGGAGGGGAAAAGCCTTTGTGCACACCACCAAAAGCACTTAGGTGTTTGGTGAATTTGTAATCCACACCCATGCCGGGAATGAAAACATCTGTTTGATTGCTTCTTTGTTCAAGATCGGTTCCTGTTCGGTCAGGGTCACTTTTGCCGTAATCCTGCCTTTCGATAAAGATATTTTCATAACGAAGCCCAGGAGTAAGCGTAAGCTTGCCATAATTTACCCGGTATTGAATGTAGGAGGCAAAGGCATTAGCGGTTTCAATGCGGTTGCTTTCTGTTCCCTTCACACCAGCTGTAGTTAGTTCCATCACTCCACCGTCCATCGCATATTCATCCACCCACTGGAAGCGGTCAACTTGATCCTGGTGCAAGCGGATGCCAAAATCCACTTTGTGCGAGATGGCTTTGGTATTGAAAAGGAAGCTTAAAACAGATTGTACACCTTGGGCATAGTAAGTCCGGTTGTTGGCCTTTACATCCAGAGCATCGCCATTGGCACTGCTTGCGCCAGTTATTATGTTAAAGGCATCGGGAGAAAGGGAAGGATCCTTTAGAAGTTCGGCTATCCCGTATTTTGTTCCCGTACTGTCTTTGACCTTATCCAGTTTATACCAGTTTCGATGGAAGTCTGAGCGGTAAGCTGTGGTGGTTACTTCCAAATTTTTTGAAAACTTCGCAAAATGGGTAAGGGAAATCTGGGTTTGCTCAGTAGTTATGACGTCTTCTTGAGAGCCTGCGTACCTGCGGTATGGGTTTTCCTGGAAATCACGTTGCGTTAACCCCAGGTATGTTTCATTGGAAGTCTCCTGGGTTTGTCCAACTTTAAATGTTAAGGACTGATAAATTTTTGCATCAGGATTAGTGTTAATTTTGAGCTTGGCCAGGTAATCCTTTTTGTCAAAGCCAGTGTTGCCACCTCTGTCCAGCACTTTGAAACCGTTGGATTTATACTGGAATGTTTCTACCAAATAGGCTACATTCTTATGGGCGTTGCCCACATAAGCGTGCAGGTTTCTTCCGCCATAGCTGCCTCCTAATAAGTGCATTCTGCCCGAAAATTGCTCAGGAATAGGAGTGGAGATAAGGTTAATAGCTCCGCCTGTGGTGTAAGGGCCGTATTTTATCTGGCTGCTGCCCTTTAAAATTTCTATAGCCTGCATCCTGCCAATAGTGGGAAAATAATAGGCTGCCGGGGCAGCGTATGGTGCGGGGGCCATTAATACCCCGTCTTCCATCACGGTAATTTTGGAACTTCGTTCTACCCCAGTTCCCCTCAAACCAATGTTGGGCCGCAACCCGAAGCCGTCCTCTTCCTGAATATTAATGCCCGGCACTGCCCGCAGCGTACGGTTTATATCAGTATAACTGAATTTTTCGATTTCCTTCGGGGAAATATAATAGGCAGAGCCCGGGATGTCTTTTATGCCAGAGTTCCCACCGGTAATGGATGAGGTAACGTTTACGGTATTTAAATTTTGAGTTGTTTCTATCAGTGCCAGGTTGAGCCGGAGGGTATCGCCTGCCGCAAGCTTAATTTTACGGGATAGGGGCTTATAACCCAAGAAGGACACTTGTAATTGATACGTGCCAGGGGGGATTTGTGCCATACGGAAGTTCCCCTTACCATTAGTGATGGTCCCATGCCTGGTACCCTGCAGGAAAACAGAAGCGTTGGCAATAGGTGTTAGGCTGTCCGTATGTGTGATGAACCCGGTAACGCTTGCGGTTTGCGCTGCCGCCTGAACAATAAAAAACATAGCGGCAATAACTGTAAATACATATCTCATATTTAAAGAATTTAGTTTATTATTTAGAATTAGTCTAAATAAATGCAAATATGTAAAACATTGTGTCATTACCGATATCGGTTTTAATTTTTTATCAATTAATTGCAGGCTATGGTGAAGAGGGGCGGGCTTCATAAATTTCCCACCCCTCTCTGGCCAAACCTACATGAGTGGCCTTTCCATTATCTATGGGGTGGATACTGTAAGTGCACCGCCCGCAGCTCATTCATCTCATTATGGCTTTCGATGCTATGGCCATGGTCATCTCCTTCGTCTTCGTCATGGCCACCTCCGCTGCCGTGGTGGTGATTGTTAGTACCTGAGTGATGGTGGTCATCCTCCCGGTTATTGTGGCTGTAATTATCATGATGCCGCTCATATTCTGCATCCCCAAAATGAAACAGGCTGTCACAATATTGCACAAAGGCAGTATCACAGTTATTGGCCGGATCATCGCACCACACAAGGGAATCCTGGTAGGCTTCTGCCGTGTGGAGGGCTTCCTCCATACCTTCAACAGCGATTTTATCCTCTGCCGAAAGCTCATCAGAAAGATCGCTTTCCTTTTCGCAGGCTGTAAACATCACAGCCATAGTGAAAACAGTAATTGTTAAAAAAATACTTTTCATCTTCTTTGCTTTAATGGTTTGTTAATTGTTCGCTGCTTGTAGAAACTCTTTCACTTTGGTGGCTTCCTCTGGTGTTAAATTGGCCCTGATCTGCATATGCAGGGTGGCTACATCCCACTGTACATCCGAAAAGGTGGATGGGCTGGCCGGGTTGTGGCAACGGATGCAGTTCTCGCCCCATATCTGTGCTCCTGTTTTAGCCGTTATTTTGGCCGAAGGCGCACAACTGGAAACATATCCAATAATTCCTACCATTAAAATAATGCTGGTTATTACACTTAACTTTTTCATGATTATCAATTTTATTGGTTATCAAAATCCCATGGCCCAATGGATGTAAAACATATCCTGGGTGATGGGTTCGGGTGAATCGTGGTCGCCCAGCCCGTCAGTGGTTTGGTATCCCAGCTTTATCACCGTGCGCCAGTCTATCCAGTAATTAAGGCCAATGGCCAGTTGCGTTGGGCTCTGTTCCCAAAGCGAGCCTTCCGGGGTATCCATACTGCTGTAGCGGCCTACCAGCTCAAGGTTGCTGATGAATTCATTACTTACAAAAGATGGCCTGATGGATACCTGGGCATAATAGCTGTTGCTGGTATTGGTAAAATCATAGAACAGGTCGGTAGTGTCTTCCGGCACCTTGTAGTTGGCATTACCAATTTGGGAGTAGTTGTACTGCCCTTTTATATCAACCATGCTTTTCATAAAGCTCAGGTTTTTGACCAGTGAAAAGTCAATGGCATAAAGGTTGGCCCGCACATCTGCAAAACGGCTGCCTTTGTCACCTACTTTGCCACTAAGGGCAGAAAGGCCAATTTCCAGGGCAGAACTGCTGAAGGGAAAAAAGCCCAATCGACCTCCCACGGCCTTGTCATTATTGTTATCTGCCAT
>CETZ01124772.1_pt1 | contig 15674 bp, 14 predicted proteins | sample 531441 | NCBI WGS metagenome assembly CETZ01 (sample SAMEA2623098, study PRJEB7988) | marine metagenome | isolation source: saline water (ENVO:00002010), including | reverse complement strand
CATGTTGTTTGGCAACTCCATAATTAGGGGTGACCTTAAAGCCCCCCATGGGGATATAGCTCATACTTTCGGTTCCCCCTGCAATGATGCAGTCCGCCATACCACTTCTGATCTTGGCCGTAGCTATGGCGATGGTTTCGATACCTGATGAGCAATAGCGGTTTACCGTAACCCCGGGTACCTTTTCGGTTTGCAAGCCCATCAGTGAGATCAATCTTCCCACGTTGAGGCCCTGTTCGGCTTCCGGCATTGCGTTTCCTACTATTACATCATCGATGCGTTCTTTGTCCAGGGCCGGAACTTCTTCCAGCAGATTCTGTATGACCATTGCCGCCAGGTCATCAGGACGGGTAAAGCGGAACACTCCACGAGGGGCCTTACCTACAGCAGTTCTTTTAGCGGCAACTATATAAGCTTCTTGCATGATTCCCATTAATTTTTTCTGTTCTTAATTACGAAGCGGTTTCCCGGTTTTCAGCATATGCTGGATCCGCTCCAGCGTTTTCTTTTCGCTGCAAAGGCTCAGGAACGCCTCTCTTTCCAGGTCAAGCAAATATTGTTCAGACACATAGGCCGGCTCACTGAGCGCACCCCCGGCCATTACGTAACCCAGCTTTTCCACCATTTTCTTTTCATACTCCGAGATATAACCTCCTTCCAACATCTGGTGGGCACCCACCACAAAGGCTCCTAAGGCTTCTTTCCCCAGCACTTTAATATCCTTCTCCTTAACCGGCATGTGGTAGCCGGACTCTGCCAAGGCTATCGCACGTGCTTTTGCATCCGCAATTTGCCTGCGTTTATTCATACTTATGCCATCACGGCCACGAACTAGGAACCCCAGATCAAAGGCTTCTTCGGCAGATGTAGAGACTTTGGCCTGTGCAATCTTGATAAGGTTCTCGCGGTAAGCGTTCAACTCCACATCATCCTTAACATAACGTTGGGAGGCTTTACGCGTGAGTTCTTTGGTTCCACCACCACCCGGGATCACTCCCACACCAAACTCCACCAGGCCTATATACGTTTCTGCAGCTGCCTGAACGGCATCTGCATGAAGGGTCATTTCACACCCCCCACCCAGGGCCATGGTATGCGGTGCCACCACTACGGGGATACTCGAATAGCGTACACGCATCATCGTATCCTGGAAGTATTTAATGGCAAAATTGAGTTCATCATATTCCTGCTCAACAGCCATCATAAAGATCATCCCGAGGTTAGCTCCTACTGAAAAGTTCTGACCATGGTTACCGATGACCACCCCCCGGAAATCTTTCTCTGCCAGTTCAATCCCTTTATTGATACCCGACAGGACACCACTTCCCAATGAGTTCATCTTGGAGCGGAACTCTATATTCAGAATACCATCTCCGAGGTCTTCAACGCTGCACTCATCGTTACTCCATACCGTTTTGGTAGGTCGTATGTGATCCAGGATTATAAAGTTGCGAATACCCGGCACCTCTACCATCTTTTCATCCGGAATGGAATAGTAATGCAATATCTCTTCCTTTACCTCATAAAAAGAATTAACACCGGCCTGTTTCATCTCATTAACCCAGCCAGCTGCTTTATGCCCGCTTTGTTCAATAAGTTCCAGACCTTTTTCCAAACCTACAGCATCCCATATTTCAAAGGGCCCGTGCTGCCAGCCAAAACCGGCACGCATGGCCTCATCTATCCGGTATAATTCATCCGAAATCTCAGGAATACGATTGGACACATAGGCGAACAAACCTCCCAGGGATTTACGATAAAATTCCCCGGCCTTATCCTTTCCACCGATCAGTACTTTAAAACGCTTTTTTACGTCATCAATAGGCTTGGTTTGTTCCAATACGGGAAATTTCGATTTCTGCTGTGGAGTATATTCCAGCGTATCGAGGTCTAACGAAAGTATCTCGCTTTGCCCATCGTCTCCTTTAACTTTTTTATAAAAACCCTGACCGGATTTTGATCCCAGCCAATTGTTCTCCTGCATTTTCCGGAGGAAATCAGGGAGTTTAAAAACTTCTCTGCGCTCATCATCCTTAGCAGCCTCGTGCAAACCGTTAGCTACGTGGATCAGGGTATCCAATCCCACCACATCCGCAGTGCGGAAAGTAGCAGATTTAGGTCTACCGATCAACGGTCCGGTGAGCTTATCCACATCTTCTACGGACAGCCCAAGCTCCTGAACGCTGTTAAAGAGATCCATAATACCGAAGATCCCTACACGGTTAGCAATAAAGGCGGGAGTATCCTTACACAACACTGTGGTCTTGCCCAGGTAAACATCTCCATAATGCATAAGGAAATCCACCACTTCCTTATCAGTATGGGGAGTAGGTATGATTTCCAGCAACTCCAGGTAGCGTGGCGGGTTAAAGAAGTGCGTTCCACAGAAATACTTCTTAAAATCGTCACTGCGCCCCTCGGCCATCAGGTGAATGGGTATACCGGAAGTGTTTGAGGATATAAAAGTACCTTCCTTGCGGAAGCGGTCTACTTTTTCAAACATTTGCTTCTTGATGTCCAGGCGCTCCACTATCACCTCAATGACCCAGTCATAATCCTTTATCTTTTCCAGGTCATCATCAAAATTTCCTGTGGCGATACGGCTCGCAAAATCCTTGTCGTAGATGGGTGAAGGATTGCTCTTAAGCGTGCTTTGCAGCGCTTCGTTTACAATGCGGTTGCGTACTACTTTATCTTCCAGTGACAGGCCTCTGGACTTTTCAGCATCCGTAAGCTCACGTGGCACCATATCAAGCAGTAAAACCTTTACACCTATGTTGGCGAAATGGCATGCAATACGGGACCCCATAATACCGGAACCCAGCACTGCCACCTTTTTAATAGTTTTTTTCATGGTCCTCAGGAATATATTTTTCGATTGGATATCAATTCGTTCACCTTGCGTATTACTTCAAAAAAAACTTCCAGCTTTTGTTCAGGAACATTGGAAAAAACAGCTTTATTGAACTCAATCACCGCATTTTTAGCATCTTCCCGCTTTTCCTTACCAAATTCTGTGAGAAAGATGAGTACACTACGCCCATCAGCCGGGTTCTTTTTACGGTAAATCAGTTCTTTCTCCTCCATGGTTTTGAGTATGCGGGAAAGACTAGTGGCTTCCATACCCATTTTTGGGCCCAAAGAAGTGGAGGGAGTACCCTCATCCATATCAATATTCAACAGAACATAGCCGGTAGCCATTGTAGTTCCGTAACCGGCAGCTAATTCGTTATACATCTTAGCAATGTTCTGCCAGGTGTATTTAATATGAAAATCAACGGTTTCCTCGGGTTTCAATGCCTGAAAGAATTACAAGGTGTGCATCAAAAGTACGTAAAAATATTATGCGCGCATAATATTTACTTGCAACGTACAAACGAAAATTCCTGTACGTTACCATAATGGGTTGAAATAAGAGCAAGATCCCTCTCGGAGCCGCTAATTTCATTGTAAAGTTCACGTTCATCTTCATAGCGGATGGTGATATCCACCGCTTTGTTATCCAGATTATTTATGTGCAAACTGGTAAACTCCTCATCCCATGTATAGGTTCCCTCTATCCGTTGCATTGAATATTCATCTTTACCCATCTCAGGGGTATAGCGATGCCTTAAAAATCCTGCAAACCGGTGTTCATAAGGGTTTTTCTCAAACTCTATAATGATATCCTCTGAAAAGAGCCTTTGTATATTACTTACCCGCAAGCAATTGCCCAGGTAATGCTCGTAGTAGGCTTTATCCAAACGATCGCGCACTGATGCGTTGTGTACCGTAAAGTGTTGTCTCTTAAGCTGGGCCGGCATAATACGCTCAGCCTTGGCCAGGCGTGCACGGTATAGTTCTTCCTGGAGAAAACGGATCTGTTCCCGCTGCTCATCAATAGTATCTTTAAGCCTGTCACAGTTCTGATACTTTACTTCCGCCCTAGGTTGTTTTTCTGTAGCTCCCGCCTTCGCTTTGAGGGATTTATTCTCATTATTTACACTGATCAAAGCTTTTTTAAGCTGATCTACCTGTGATTCAAGCAGTGCAAGACGTTCCTTTAACTCGCTTTTGGATTGTGCCTGCAAACAGGAACCACTGATTAAAAGGCCCAAAAGGAGAGCCTTTCCCATAGTTTTCATTCAGGATTATTCTTTAGTATGTCCGTAAATATTCTTGTAGAGTTCAGGGTACATCGCTATGATGTTCCTGCGTTTCAGACTGAGCTTAGGAGTAAGATGGCCGGCATCAACAGACCATTGATCCGGTGTAAGTTGTATTTGCTTAACCCGTTCCCACTTTCCAAAATGCTGGTTGATCCTTTCCACTTCCTGCATAATGCGCTCCTTTACCTGATCATTCTGCACCATTTCCTCATTGGAGCTACAGCTGATATTCTTGCGCTGGCACCATGACTTCAAAAATTCAAAATCCGGCTGTACCAGGGCTGCCGTCATTTTTTCGCCTTCGCCAATCACCATAACCTGCTCAATAAAACGGGATTCCTTTATTTTATTTTCCAGCAATTGAGGAGCCACATATTTACCCCCGGAGGTTTTAAACATCTCCTTCTTACGGTCAGTGATCTTGAGGAATTTGCCTTCTACCCATTCACCAATATCACCGGTATGGAAATAACCGTCCTCATCAATTACCTCATCAGTCTTTTGTTTTTGCTTGTAGTATCCCATCATCACGTTGGGGCCCTTACAGCATATCTCTCCATCATCAGCTATCTTCACTTCTACGTCCTTGATAGGCCAACCCACGGTACCGATCCGTTTTCGGGCAACGTCAGGCCCGTTCACAGCAATTACCGGGGACGTTTCGGTGAGACCATAGCCTTCTTGTATATTAAAGCCGGCTGCCGTAAAAACCCGGTTTAAACGTGGGTTGAGAGCAGCCCCTCCGGAAACCATCACTTTTACGTTACCTCCCAATGCTTCCTGCCATTTACTGAAGATCAGTTTACGGGCAATACCCAAACGGAAGTTATACCACCAGCTATTATGTTGCAGATCATACTTCTCCCCAAGCTCCACAGCCCAGTAAAAGAGTCTTTTCTTTATACCGCTTAACTCGGCACCTTTGGACATGATCCGGTCATAAACCTTTTCCAGTAAGCGTGGTACCAGGGCAAAAATCTCGGGTTTGACTTCACGGATATTATCCCCGATCTTATCAATGGATTCTGCAAAATAGATAGGGATATTATTCTGAATATAGAGGTACGTAAGCATACGCTCAAACACGTGGCATACGGGCAAAAAACTAAGAGCCTTTGAATTCTCGAAAGTGGGAATACGATCATTGCTATCCAGCACGTTGCTTACCAGGTTATTATGCGAAAGCATAACCCCCTTGGGTTTACCCGTGGTTCCTGAAGTATAAATGAGTGTGGCCAGGTCACCGTTCTTTACAGCCTTCATGCGGCTTTCCAGTTCTGGTTGGTTGGAATCGTCTTCCCCCGCTTTCAGGACCTCTTTCCAGTTTTTAATTCCCTCTTCTTCATTAAAAATATAGATTTCCTTCAAGCTGGGTACCTTATCCCGAATCTTCGCTACTTTATCATACAGCTCACGATCTGAAAGAAAGCAGTAGGTAACCTCCGCATCATTGAAAATGTATTCATAATCTTCACTGGAAATGGTGGGGTAGACCGGCACATTCACTGCCCCTATTTGCAGTATACCGATATCCATGATATTCCACTCGTGGCGATTGGTAGAGGAAATCAGGGCAATCTTTTCCTGTTCCTTCACCCCCATTTTCAGCAATGCCCTTGAAATTTGCCGGGACCTGTTTACAAACTCTTCGGTTGAAACGGGCTCCCATTTTCCGTTGATCTTATTCACCAGGGCATCCGGTAAAGGTTTATTTTTTAATTGGTCGTATAAAAAGTCAAAAATACGGGGGGCTGATTTGCTCATCTATCTAAACATCTTTGTAAAGGGTTGACTAATATACAAAGCAGGAAGCGATCTGAAGGCATACTGCTATTTCTCTATATTTGGCCATAATGAAAACGGTTTTCATTCATATTCCGAAAACGGCAGGCACTACCATGATGGAACTGCTAATGAAAAATTACAAACCCTCTGAGATCCATCACCTCACAAAAGCCGGTAAAATGAGCGGTAGTGAGATCCAGGGTTTTGTGGAACGCTATCGATGCCTTTTCGGGCATTTTCGTTTTCACCCTGAGCTGGTACGCCCGGAAAACTTCCTCTTTGCTTTTCTTAGGGACCCGGTAGACCGATGTATATCCAATTTTTTTCACCTGATCCGCGAGCAGCGGTATACCGATCTGAAGGCCATGGAAGCCATGGAGTTTTACCTATCGGAAGAAGAGTTAATTAAGACAGGCAACTGGAATCGCCAAACCCATTTCCTGGCCGGGACCAAGGGCAGGAAATTCTTTAAAAATGAGGAAAAGTACCATGTAAACCTGGCCATTGAGCGCCTGGAACAGCTCAGCTTTATAGGAATTACCGAGCATTTTGAGGAAAGTGTTTTTATGTTGGGACAAAGCCTGGGTTGGAAGAAATGGTATTATCTACCTCAAAATACCAACCGCAGGCCGGAGCTCAAGAATAAGTTGTTAAATCAGTTTGGCAAACAACTGCAAGAGGCCAATGAATGGGATCAGCAGGTCTATGAAGCAGGCCTGAAAATATTTGAGAAACAAAGGTCACACATTCATGTACCCTTTCATAAAAAAGCGGTGGCACGTATGCTGAGCACTACAAAAAAACTAATGCGTTGATTTTTCAGGGAGCTGGTAAACCTGTTCTCCATTGATATAGGTCTTCAGCACGCGGGCTTTTAAAACAGAATCAGCCGGGCATTGCATAAGGTCCTTATTCACCACCACAAAATCCGCCAGTTTTCCTTTTTCCAGGCTACCCTTTTCATTTTCCTCAAAATTGGCATAGGCCGCCCATATAGTCATTCCTTTCAATGCTTCTTCCCTACTCAGCGCATTCTCCACCTGAAAGCCTGATGCGGGATAGCCTTCAGTATCTTTACGGATGGTAGCCGCGTAAAAAGTCTTAAAAGTTGAAATATCCTCCACGGGAAAATCGGTTCCCAACGCCACTTTCCCGTATTCCTTCAATAATTTTTTATAGGCATACGCATCCTTCAGGCGTTGAGCACCCAGGCGCTCTTCAGCCCAATACATGTCCGAGGTAGCATGAGTAGGCTGCACGCTGGGGACCACATTGAATTTTTGAAAGAGTTCAAAATCATCCGGATGGACCACCTGCGCATGCTCTATCCTCCAGCGCTTATCTGCACCTTTGGTATATTCTCCATAAATATTCAGGATCAACCGGTTGGCCGAATCTCCGATAGCGTGCGTATTCATTTGCCAGCCTTTGCCCGAAAGCTCGGCTGCCGCCTTTTGAAAATGCTCCAGAGAGTCCAGCAAGAGACCATGATGCCCTGGCTGGTCAGAATACGACTGGATAAGGCAGGCACCCCTTGAGCCCAGAGCTCCGTCAGCGTAGAATTTCATTCCCCGCACATTGAGCCTATCAGTCTTATATGGTCCCTTCTCCAAAAAGTATTGTTGCGAGGCAGGCTCATCCGAAACCATAGCGTATATCCTTAATTTCAGATCTCCCGACTGTTGCAGGCTATCCAGAAGAAGAATATCCTCTTTTTCAAGGCCCGCCTCATCTAACGTGGTAAGCCCAAAAGCCAGACAATTTTGCTCAGCTTCCATCAACAACTCCCTCATTTCTAACACCTTGAGCTTTGGCTTTGTCACCAGCTCCACAGCATTATCGATCAGTATACCGGTAAGTTCTCCCTCTTCATCGGTTTCCAATATACCGCCCTCCACCTTGGTTTTATTAGTGACTCCGGCATAATCAAGAGCTGCCTGGTTAACCAGCACCGCATGACCATCCACCCGGGTAAGCAATACCGGTGTTTCAGGGAAAAGCTCATTCAGTCGTTTATTATCCGGAAATTCTTTGCCTTCCCAGTCGTTCTGATCCCAACCCCGACCCACGATAAAATCCACCTGATTCCGTTGCTGGAAGTCTTCCACCTTTTCAAGTACTTCACCGAAAGACCTGGTACCCCACAATCCAACTTCCTTAAGGCCTTTGGCATAACCCACAAAATGACAATGCGCATCAATAAAACCCGGATATATTGCCGCTCCCTGCAAGTCAATACTTTCAGGAGCCCGGTAGTTGTAACGGATGTTATGTGTAGTTCCGGTTTCAACGATCTTACCGTCTTTTACGGCCATAGCCTCCGCAATTGTAAAGGCTGAATCCACGGTATAGACTTTAGCATTATACAATATGAGATCGGCAGATTTATGCTCGCGACAAGCATTCAACGTACAAAGCAGAAGACTGAATGCAACTATTTTCCTGATCATAGGAACAGATTTTAGATGCAAAACTAAAAGGAATAACCTATACCCAGTTCCGTAAACTGAATCTTAAATAATTGTGTTTTTCCGATCAACGAGATTACTAGACCCGACCGGAGGCGGTAACGGTAACCGATACGGTTATAGATATAATGCTCATTATGATACTCCATGTAGTTGGCATAGACTTCCGGCAATGTTGGTGATTCCTGTATAGCACGATACGGATGCCACCAGTAATACCCCAACTGGCCCACCACAGAAAGGCGGTTGAAACATAGTTCCAGGTTCAGGTGAGTACCAAAAGAAAGGGTTTCCGAAAACTTAAGTGGCTCATAGTTTTCGCCTTCAACGGGTTTAAAGTACTTTTTATGCTCATAGGCGATCCCATCATCCATGAGGGCCATGCCAAATCCCGCCCTGATCACTCTATTCAGTATCCGGTTGTATTCAGCATTTACATCCCATACCAACAAATACGGATCCTGGTAGGCTATCTGCCGCGGTGCAATATGCCCTGTAATCATAAACTCCTGTTTGGGTAAGGGACTCTCCTTTACCTCCAGTAAGGGACCGTCCTTTCTGAACTGGTAATTAAGCCCCAGCATGAGATTATACTGGTTGATACCGTAATTAGGCTTTTTTACACCCACGTTGGAAGAGTGGAACAAAGCTCCGCCAACCCGGACCTTCCAATTTTCGGAAAGCGATACCCCCAGGCCCACCCTTACATCGGTAGAAGCGTTGAGATGGGTGCTCACCGACTCATTGGTGTAATTGGTTTCCCGGTCAAATACCTTCCCGGTATAGGTTATTCCCCAGCCCGCATGGTAATAACAGAAGACAGGAGAGCTGAATAAGGGATAGTCTTTAGCAATAAAAGCCAGTAAGCCCAACATATAATCAATGGAAGGACTGGAGAAGCTACTTCCAAGGACGGTAAGACCTACCTGCGGGTTGTCAAAAGCATCGGCCCAGGAAAACCCGGAAGCAGCATTCACACCTATATCGGCATACAGGGAGTAATACGATATACGTCCCAGGTCCGGTATATCAGACTGGTCATCCGAACGTCTCTGAACCTCACCTTTAGCTATGGAAACACTTGTAAAAGATGGGGCTATCTGACATTTTAAATCATAGCCTGCACCGAATACCAGTAGTAAGAGGAAAACCTGCCTGAGGTTTACACCCCCCATGCTGCGTATCACAGCTTACCCACCATATCTTCCGGACGTACCCACTCGTCAAACTCTTCTGCCGTAAGAAAGCCCAGGTTTACGGCTTCTTCCTTCAGGGTAGTTCCATTCTCGTGAGCCGTCTTGGCAATCTTGGCCGCCTTCTCATAACCAATCTTTGTATTGAGTGCAGTTACCAACATCAGGGAATTATCCAGATGGCGCTGGATCACGTCTTTATTGGGCTCAATGCCCACCGCACAATGATCGTTAAAACTTACACAAGCATCACCCAGCAGGCGTGCAGATTGTAAAAGATTAGCGGCTATAACCGGTTTAAATACGTTCAACTCATAGTGACCCGTAGAACCTCCCACACTGATGGTCACATCATTACCCATTACCTGGCTGCACACCATGGTCATGGCTTCACATTGGGTAGGGTTTACTTTTCCGGGCATAATGGATGAACCTGGCTCGTTGGCCGGAATGATAATCTCACCGATGCCACTGCGAGGGCCGGAGGCCAGTAAACGAATATCGTTGGCAATCTTCATCAGGGAAACCGAAAGCTGCTTCAGTGCTCCGTGGGTTTCTACCATAGCATCATGGGCTGCCAGGGCCTCAAACTTATTTTCTGCGGTACGGAAGGGCAAGCCTGTGAAGTCCGCAATTTTTCCGGCTACATGCTCCGCATAGCCCTCCGGTGTGTTGATACCCGTACCCACGGCAGTACCTCCCAAGGCCAGTTCCGAAAGGTGATCCAGTGTATTTTTCAAAGCTTTAAGACCATGATTAAGCTGCGATACATAACCGCTGAATTCCTGGCCCAGGGTGAGAGGCGTGGCATCCATAAGATGCGTACGGCCAATCTTTACGACTTCCCAATACTTTTGTGATTTCTCGGCCAGCGTATCACGAAGTTTTTCCACCGAAGGAATGGTATTCTCCACGATCATCTTATACGAGGCAATATGCATGGCCGTGGGGTACGTATCGTTAGAGGACTGACTTTTATTCACGTCATCGTTGGGATGGATAAGTCGGTCACCTTCACCGAGTTTATTCCCTTTCAGCACGTGAGCCCGGTTAGCTATTACCTCATTGGCATTCATATTACTCTGGGTACCGGAACCAGTTTGCCAGATCACCAGAGGAAACTGGTCATCATGCTTACCCTCCAGTATTTCATCGCAAACTTTGGAAATAAGATCGCGTTTCTCTTCTGACAACACACCCAGGGCATGATTGGTATGGGCCGCTGCTTTTTTAAGGTATGCAAAGCCATAGATTACCTCCAAAGGCATGCTGGCTTCCGGGCCGATCTTAAAGTTATTACGACTGCGTTCGGTTTGGGCTCCCCAATATTTGTCGGCAGGAACCTTTACTTCACCCATGGTGTCTTTCTCAATTCTGTAGTCCATTATCTATATTTTATTCATGTTCCGAAATGCTTTGCCGTTAATGAGGCCACCAAAAGGCACAGCATCATTAAAAAGGCAAAAATACCAGCGTAAACTTTTCTGCTCAACTTTTTACGGAATAAAAAGAGCAGGGTCCCTGAAAGTAAGATAGCCACCCCCAGCACCCTGAGCCCCATCACAAATCCGCTTGTCAGCATTTTCTGTTCTTCCAGGCTTAGCCCTTCAAACTCTGATTGCCCGAAATACAATATGTAAGGCCAGCCTGCAAATGCCAGTAAAAGGAAAACGGCCCCCGCCAGCAAACTGCTTACCCAAAGAAAGAGTGGCATTTTAAATTTCATAAGACTTTGAAAAATGAGTGGTAAAAAACATTTTTACCTTAAATTAGCGGCCAAAATTAGAAAGAATGTTCACCCAAGTACTAGGCTTTTTTATTTTCCTGTTCATTTTCGGTATGGGTTTCAGCATGTTGATCTTCCTGGGCCTGTTTGTAGGTTACTGGTTAACGTTGCTGGCAGTTGAGTCGATCAACCCCAAATTAGCTCACAAAATGATCGGTTATAAAGGTGACAATTAATCCTTTATAAGTCCTGAAAATATTTAAAGCCCCGTTCAGGGGCTTTTTTAATGTCCTGTGGTGAGATTTAATTTGAGGATATCCAAAAAGAGTGACCTTCTTCATCCCGGGCCCACCTATACCCTTTAAAACTTCCCAATACCGCGAGCCTACCTTCACGTAGTTGAAAACTATCTGCAGGATGCACAAATGGGTCCCAGAAAGCCCAACGTTCCTTACCGGATTCAACATTAGGGGAAGGCAAAGTCAAAAGTGAAGAGTGAATAAAGCCTGATCTCAGGTCCGGAGTTTCTACCTGTACCCATTCATTGGTTTGGCCTTTTACCCATACCAGGTCGCCTTCATCAAGACTTGAGATCACTTTAAAGTCCATAGCAGGACCTTGTCTGAAATTGGCTTTGGCTCCATTGACCACCTGATATCTTTCAGTGGGAAAACCATTTATCACTGGAGCCTCTCTTAATTGATTGTCTACAAAAGGATAAGGGTCTATGGCTCCCTGGAAGCGCACATAAATACCGAAGTGTAGATGAGGTTTGGTATTACGGGCGTTACCGGTATTGCCAACAAAGCCCAACGTATCACCGGTTTTCACGCTCTTTCCGCTGTTTACCGCCTGGCTATCAAGATGAGCAAAATACAGGCTATGGCCACGAGTGTGGTCCCGCATCCAAACTGATTTTCCACCTAAACCTCCATTACGGATAGAACTTACCACTCCTGAAACCGGTGCTACCACCGGGGTTCCACGCTCCGCAAAAATATCAATACCCTCGTGCCTGCGTTTACCCCCGTCACGGTCATCTCCAAACACACTCCATATAGCCCGGCTATCTTTGCCCTGCACCGGGAATGCGGAATAGGTGGGTGTGCGCTCGAGGGTGAGGCTATACTGGCCGGCACCCAGCAACTCGGGTTGCAATCGTAAGAGATACTCCCCGTCCTCCGTACATTCGAAATCCAAATGACAGGTTCCCTTTTCTGCGGCTCCTACATGTTCCCATTTACCATCTTCAAAAAAGAAAACATCCATAAAAAGACGCGATGAATCCGGACTTTTCCAGTTTGCATGGATCCGCAAAGCACTACCTTGTTTTAGAGAAAAACGCCAGGCTCCGGCTTCAATATCATCTGTATAAAACACCCCGTTGAGCGAAAAAGGTATATCAATTGAAACGGGATTTTGGAGAGCCCACTCCGCACGCTGAAGCCATTGCCTACCAAGGCTTGTCTCCTCAAGGCCTTGCTTTTTGAGTTGATTGCCGTAATCTTCATGCGGATAGCTTTGTACCAGAAAGGGCAATTGACCTTGCTTACATGCAGTTAGCAAAAGAATTACACTCCAGGCTCCTATCAGCTTTTTAATTTCCATTGCAGCTCGTACAGATCTTTCCTTCGGTCTTTTAACGTACGGACGCTGCCATAGTTGTGAAGTTCTTTAAGAAGGTCCATATCCACATCGGCAACAATGGTCATTTCCGTATTGGGAGTGGCTTCAGCCTTGATGCAATTGGTGGGAAAAGCAAAATCACTGGGTGTAAATACCGCAGACTGGGCGTATTGAATATCCATATTGTTCACCTTAGGCAGGTTACCAACTGATCCTGCAATAGCTACGTAACACTCATTTTCGATAGCACGGGCCATGGCACAACTTCGCACCCGCATATAGCCATTCTGGGTATCGGTAAGAAAAGGAACGAATAATATCTGCATACCCTGATCGGCATACATACGCGCGATTTCCGGGAACTCCACATCATAACACACCATGATACCGATCTTACCGGCATCGGTATCAAATATCTTAACCTTATCCCCTCCCTGCATGCCCCAGGAATCCTTTTCAGCTGGGGTAATGTGTATCTTTTCGTAATAATCCCAGGTACCATCCCTACGGCACAAGTAGGTAATATTGTAAAGCGAACCATCCCTGAAATAAGGCATGCTTCCGGTGATGATGTTTATATTGTAACTAACGGCTTTTTCAATGAACACATCCCTGATGCGTTCGGTAAAACCGGCCAGTTGGCGGATAGCCTGACTCTCGCCCAGGTGATTGTATTCCTGCATCAGAGGGGCGTTGAATAACTCAGGGAAGAGGGCAAAATCCGACTGGTAGGCGCTTACGGCATCCACAAAATAATCGATGTAATCCACCAGTGAATTGAAGGACGCCAGCTCCCTCATCTGCCATTGTACCAAACCTATCCGCACTACCGATTTAGTTTGATTGATATGCTTTTCGGTTTCCTCGTAGTAGATATTATTCCATTCCATAAGGGCTGCATAATCCTTACTGCTGGTATCGTGTTTCAGGTAGTTACGGATCACCTTTCGCACATGGAAGTCGTTTGAAAGTTGAAAGTTGAGCACACGATCGTAAATATCGTTGTTCTTTACCTTTTCAATATATTCTTTTGGTGTAAGGCTATCGGCATATTCACCATAGTGCACCATGCGGCCTCCGAATAGTATTCCCCTAAGGTTAAGGCTTTCACAGATTTCTTTTCTTGCATCGTACAGCCTGCGGGCCAAACGCATGCCACGGTAATCAGGGTGTACAAATACTTCTATACCATACAACACATCTCCATTGGGGTCATGGGTATTGAAGTTGTAATTATCCACCACCTGTTCATACGTATGGTTATCGGTATACTTATCATAGTCTACCACAATGGAGAGGGCGCAGCCCACTACCTTTTCATTCGCACAGATGCATATCTGGCCCTCCGGGAATTTTTCCAGGAGAATATTGATGTCACGGGAGCGCCAGGGTTCATCTTCATACCCATCGTAGGATTCCACCATCACAGCACGCAAATCCTTATAATCTTCCTGTTGAAGATTGCGCAGTTCAATTTTCAGTTCTTGAGTATTATCCATAAAATTTGAGGTTATATTATTAACCTAAAAATGCTTTTGAAGGTTCAGCGGGATTACCAGGGTAATTTACGGATCTCTTCACTGACGTAATCCAGGAGCAAGGGAAAGTACGCATGAAAGTCTTCTTCAAAGCGATCATAATCATCAAAGACATCGCTGGTAGCTTCATCCATTTTGTTGCGGAAGGATGCCCTGCGGCTCATACCGGTCAGCGTTCGTTGCAAGCCTGCGCGGGAGCCATAATTTACCAGCCAGTTTCCCTCTTCCATGTAGGGCAACATGCGTTGTACGGCAGTAGGCAGCTCATCCCAGCGCCTGTGAAAGAGCGCGTAGCAATTTTCCACAAAGGCGGCCAGTGGTTCCTCTGAGTACCTTGAAAAATTAGCTGCCAGGAAATGATCATACACGATGTCTACGATGACCGGGGTATATTTTCCGTGTTTATCGCGCAATCGTTTTTTGCTTTGCTCTACTACCGAATGATTATCTGTAAAAAAGTCGATCTTATGGTGCAGTTCTATGCCATATACCACCTCGCGGTTGAAGTTTTCCCACTCTGCACTACGCACAGAATCAGCAATAAAGTTACCGATCATAATGTCATCATCGTTATTGGAGAGTAAAAGGTGGGCCAGAAAATTCATACGCTCAATGATACGTGCTTTTTTGCATTTGGTCATTACCTTTGCGCAAATGCTATTCCTTAAATTCCATAAGGTTCTTGCTTTCTTTCTAACGGGCTTTTACTTCCTGTCCGTTATGAAACCCATTTTCCCGGTTCTGGATTACACGTTGCATTATGGCGCCTATGCCAACGTTTTATGTGAAAATAAGGACAAGCCTGAATTACAATGCAACGGTACCTGCCAGCTGGCTCAGAAACTGAACGTATCCAAAGCTGTAAACAAACCTTTGTTGCCAGTTTTTGAAAGCCTGTATTGGTATGTTGCACCACAAGTAAATGAAAGCAACACCACTTATATAGCCGCCTCTAAATCGGGTACAGATATATGGTACCTGATAAATTTCGCCCCTATATATCTGGATCAACCCACTCCTCCACCTATTGCCTGAGGTTAAACATAGTTTTTAACCTTTAAAGTAATCCCATGAAAATATATACGACCGTGCTTTTGGGCATGGTCCTGACCACAAAGGCATGGTCATGCGATGTATGTGGCTGTGCCGGTATGATGATGGGTTTTGGAGACCTGTCCCTATACCCTCAA
>CETZ01082684.1_pt1 | contig 15937 bp, 13 predicted proteins | sample 531441 | NCBI WGS metagenome assembly CETZ01 (sample SAMEA2623098, study PRJEB7988) | marine metagenome | isolation source: saline water (ENVO:00002010), including | reverse complement strand
CCCGCCAGCTGTAAGGGCCGGTTACGGTCGGCCAGCCACAGAGCAGTAGTGGAAAGCTCCGGGGAAGTATAGCCGCTTATGGCCGTACGGGAAAAAGAAGCCTTCCCGATAACCGCTTCACTGTAGATCAGCTCGTAAAGCCCCCATTTCCTTTTTTTAAGGCGTACGGAGTCACTGCCCGGCTCAAACAATTCATGCCAGTTCTCATAACTACCCAAAACCGGCATAGCCAGGCCCAGCATAATCCCGGACTCGGCATTGTCCCGAACGCGGTCAAAACTATCGGTGTAGATAAAGAAATTGCGGTTCATGGAAGCCAGCATGATCATCATCATGCAGAGCACCGCAGTAACGGTAGATACAAAGACGGCATATGTTAATGAGCCGGCCCGGATCATGGCGTTTTTACAAAAGTTTTCTTTTCCTCCTTCTTATAACGCAGCCATACGGAATCCGGGAAGGCCTTCAGCAATTCCAGTTCCTGGAACATTTCCCCTTGTTGCACCAGGTGAGAAGCTCCGTCCACTTCTACCAGGTAAATAGTGGTTTTATCCTGTTTGTGCGAAATAAGGCCGTGGTACACAATACGGGGCCACTGTAGCGGGATTTTAGTAACTGTTTTCACCACTTTGGGCTTCACCTTACTCACGGGTTTAGATGCCTGGGCCTGCTGAGAGGAAGGTGGAACATACCTTTTCCGGTTCTTCAGAAAAGGATCATCGTAATCCAATTGCAGTTCATAGGCGGTGGTCTCAACCCTGGCCATAGTCACCGGGAGATGGGAAACGGTGGTTATGCTTACCTCAGAGTTGCCTTTTACGGCTTTGTAAATGCGGTAACCGATAATTCCCCAGATCAGGAGTACCAGGGGGGCCAGTATAGCGATCTGGTTCTTCTTTTTCATGGCTGCAGGGTAAACTGCCGGGTACTGCTGTAGCTGCTGGTGTTGCCTGCCTTGTCATAAGAACGCACCCGCCAGTAGTACACGCCATTGGAAAGAGTATCCAGACTTAAGGTATTTCCTTTCACCTGGCGCCTCTCACGAAGATCGGTCATATTGGGATCGGTAGCCAGGAAAAAGGTGTCGCGGATGGATGAGCCAGTCTGGGAACCACGGGTCCACTGAAAATCCAGCTGTGCGCTATTGATAAAGTCCCCGTCATCGGGTTGCTGAAGCACGGGCGTATTGGGTAAGGTGGTATCCAGGTAAAAAGCACGATCGCTGTAGATGGTATTGCTGCTGGGATTTTCTCCACGCACGCGCCACACAAAACGGCCTTCGCCCGGCACATTATAGGCCAGGGTATCCTTGGGCGTATCGCGAAACAACACAAAATCACCCGTGAAGCTATTCTTCCACAACTCAAAACGATAGGAATCGGCATTGTAGAGGGACTGCCATTTAAATATCTGCCGGGGATTATTGGTGGTATCGTTATCCGAAGGGCTCTTCAGGATCAATTGCTGGTTGTTGAGGTTGAGCGTACTGTCTATATACAGGCGGTGTACCGTATAACCGGTGGAACTGCTGTTGTTGTACGCACGGATGCTCCACTCGTATTCTCCCGGATTGAGGGTAAACTGGTATTTGGTACCGCTAACATTAGTATCCAGCACCAGTTGGTCAATGCGCCCGAAATTGGGGGTTACAATCTGCAGTTCATAATGGGTGGCGCCTTCTACCCCATACCAGTAAAAAAGCTGGGTGGCCACATCGGTCTTGAGGCTGTCACGAGGGGTAAGCACATACACTTGCTCCTCCCCGATCTGGGGTTCCTGCCATTCCGTACAGCCCCAGATCATCATTCCTATAATCCCTAATGTTACCATTCTATTTATCCTCATCCTCTTTCTTTTTGATCTTTTGTACGTATAGTTTCAGGAACAGTTCCTCGCGGTGCGATTTAAAATTCTCTTCTTTTAAAAATTCGGCAGAAGCAATGCGTCCTCCCTTAAAGCCAGTTTCCAGATGGTGCATAAGCTTTAGCAGAGGTTTGTAATCCCCTTCAATGGTAAGGACAATGGTCTCTACCCTATAATCCCCATCCTCCCCTTCAAAGGGTTCGGAAAATTCAGCCAGTTTCAACCTGTTACGGTTGCAAAAGCTACCTACCTCGTGCAACAGGCTTTCCTGGAAACCCTGGGTAAAATACTCGCCCCCCAATTGCTCATCCAGCTTACGGTTGCGCTCACTCCAGGTTTTCATCTCATTCCCGAGATTGGCAATAAGGGCGTTTTTAGCCTTGTAATCGCGGTAGGTGGTGAGTTCCTCCACCGTACGACTGATGGAAAATTGGTAGGAAAGTATCAGTAGGAGGAAAAGCCCGCCCGCCAACAGGTAGAATTTCTTCTGGTATGGTGTCCATTTATTCAAGGCTGCAGCAACACTTTTAAGTTAAAATGAGCCTCATGGCGATCATTTTCTTCCTGGTAACCGGCAATCTGGATATCGCGGGTCCATTCAAATTCATTCATCTCCTTTAGCCATTGCTGGAAGTAGCCGTAATTATCCACCTCGCCCTTGAGGATGAGCTGATCGCGATGAAAGCGCACCAGCTTTTCCTTTTTCAGCCGCTTTTCCAAAGGAAAGAAGCTCATCTGCTCGAGAGCAATGCCCTTGGGCACGGTACCGGCTACCTGATCTGCCATCACCGAAAAAGAACTGGCTCCCACACCGTTGGTTTCCAGGAAACGGTTCTTACGTTCATAGGAGGCTTTAAGTTCTTCCACCATTTTCAGTTGTGCATCATACGACTGCATATTTTCACCCAGGACCTGGTTGGCATCATGGTAATAGTTGAACATCAGGAAACTGACGAGTAATAGAGCAAATACCGCTACCATGCCGGAAAACATACCCTTTTTATAGAGGTTGTGGAACTGCCAATCCTTACGATAGCGCACCACTTTGTACTGTTGCGACACAAAGGACCGGGAAGCCATGCTGTTCAATCCGAATAAAAAAGGGATGGTTAAATGAGCCGGGAGGTTTTCTCCCATGGCCAGTATATCCTCCTCATTGCATTCTGCCTCAGCCTGAACCATTTGTTGTTCCTTATCTATGCGGTGAAAACCGAGGTGCAGGTCATTACCCCGTAGTTGTTCCAACAAGGGCCAGATGGAATAGGTGCCGATAGCCACATCTATGATCCTGCGGTCTGCCGTTGTAATCTCACCCAGTACCTGGTCCAGGAAATCCTGCCGGACCACCGCCACCACGGCTTTATCCTCCAGGAAGCGGATATCATACACCAGGTCATCCAGCGAAATGTTGGGGAATGCCCGGCTCATCAAAACTTCTTCCTCCGTATCCGGGGCCGCATTCCTCAACTCTTTGATCAACACCCTGCGACCGGTAAGAATGATCAATACCGGAAGAACTTCACTGAAGTGGCTCAACACACGGGAGAGATCTTTACCGAAAGCGTTTTGCATCAGCTGCACCTCGTCCTTTACCCGTTTGAGATGCACCGCATTATATTGCACCTCAGCAGCAGTGTAACACACTTCGAGGGCTACCAGCTCGGCCGGAAAACGCAGGGATTGTTGTATGTTATCCAGCACTTTCAATAGAGAATGGTGGGTTTAATGAAAATATTAAGCTTGGTTTTGTTGTAGGAGCGGGTACGGCTGCTGAACAACCATTTTAACACCGGGATACGGGACAAGAGCGGCACACCGCTACCGCTGTCATTTACGCCTTTCTCCTCCAGTCCGCCCAGCAATACCATCTCCTCATTACCCACACGTATCATGGAGGTAAACTTCCGCGATACGGAACCCGGAGGCGCCTGGGGCGAAATACGGGCGGTAAAATCGCTTTGCTCCACGTCAATATCCAGGGTTACCTGCTCATCGCCAGACACAATGGGCTTGATAGTGAGCGTAAAGTTGGCCTGTACACTCTGGTAATTGCGGGTGGTAATGGGCAGCGGGTTCTGCACCCCGGCCACATTGGTTTGCTCCACCACGTAATACTCGGTATTACCGATGCTGATATTGGCTTCATGGCCATTTAGGGTGGACAGTTTAGGCGTGGATTTTACGTTGATAATGCCGTTATCCTCCAGCAAGCGCAGGTTCACATAGAAGTTGGGAGTTACCGGCCCCAGGTTGAGCGCTCCGAAACCATCAAAACTTTCCAGTAACCTATTGATGGACTCCGATCCGAAACGGTAATCAAAGCCCGGATAGATCTTTCCGCCTGACTGCACCGGCTCATCACCCACACCTACTTCAATTCCGCTGGACACCGTATTGTTGCGCTGGTAATCCACAATCATCACTTCAATAACCACCACCGGCACAGAGCGGTCTATGGATTCTATAAACTCCTCAAGGGCCAGTATCTGGGGATACGATCCACTTACCACCAGACTGTTCAGTTCACTGAACTCCTTGATCTCAATACCCTGCTTAATATCTCCGGGGATGATCTCAATCACCTTTTCTACGGAGCGGTGCTGCAGGTAGATCCGTTTGGTTTCCCGCAAACCTTCCAGGTTCCTTTCACCAATAATGTAAATGCTATCGCGTTTGCGGTAGGTGTATTTGGTTCCATAGAACAGTTTTTCCAGGAGGCCATCCAACCGTTCTCCGCTTACCTTCATAGTTACATCATAATCCAGGCGGGAGTACAGGAAATAATCGATACCGAGATTCTGGAACAGGTTGCGTATTACCTGGTCCAGTGGCTGGTTCTCCACTTCGAGACTGATCAGGTTGGAGTCCACATAGAATTGTCCGCTGGAAGCTTTGGCATTCAGATCACGAAAACGTTTGTTCTCACCATCCTTAACCTTCGGTTCGGGTTTTTCGATGAGGTAAAAGTTATCCGGAGTTTTGCTGATTTGCAGATCATTGGCAAAGGCCAGTTTATCCATGGCCTGATCAAAAGGAACGCTCTCCAGGTACACAGAAAGTAGCTTGTTCTCCAGACCAGGTTGGAACACTACATTATTCCCGGTTTTTTGGGTGAGCAGCTTGACCACCTTCGGGAGACTGTCATTTTTCAGTTCCATTGTGATGAGGCCTGTTTCTGAACCGTAGGTCATAGGAATGGTCTTGGGTTCACGCACAATAGGATCAGGCTCAATCATATATGGTTTTGCGTAGATAATATTACCGGTGAAGTCGTAATCCAGACTATACTGCTTGGCCAGGAAGAGCAGCACCTCTGCTACCGTAACATTGTTAAAATTGTTGATCACCTGGCCTTCCACCTTCGGATCCACACTGATATTTACCTTGTTGGAATTACCCAGGGCCCGCAAAAACTCCTTCAGGGGTACATTGCTTACGGAAAGATCAACCGGCTCTTCCAGCCCGGGGGACTGGCTGGTCACCAGGTCCATCTGCTGTTTAAGAAGCATAAAACGGTCTTCCTGCGCCCAAAGGGAAAAGGATAAGGTTAAAAAGAGGATCAGTACTCCCGTTCTCAAATTCTTCATATCATTTAATCCATTAGTAGGGAGAATACCTCCTCCAGTGATGTTTCCCCGGCCTCCAGTAATTCAAAAGCCCGTTCTGAAAGTTTTTTAATGCCTCGGTCGGCCAGCTTATCATCAATAAAAGCCAAATCATTTTTAATGGCCTCCGCCAATTCCTGATCAATGGGTATAAGCTCGTAAATGGCTTTCCGGCCCTGGTATCCGGTATAATAGCAATTATCGCAGCCGATGGGCACATAATGTGTATGCAAGGGCCGGAGCGGCCTGAAACCACTGGGAAACTCACTGGGGCGCACCTCCTCCTCCTGTTTGCAATGCGGGCAAAGGGTTCGCACCAAGCGCTGGGCGGCACTTAAATTGAGCGTATTGGCAATGAGGAAGGGCGGCACGCCCATATCAATAAGGCGGGTAACGGTTCCCCAGGCAGAGTTGGTGTGTATGGTGGAAAACACCAGGTGACCGGTAAGCGCTGCCCGGATAGCCATCTGGGCGGTATCCTTATCGCGGATCTCCCCCAGCATGATCACATCCGGATCCTGACGCAGGAAGGTGCGCATGGCCGTGGCAAAATCAAGACCTATACTTTCCTTTAGCTGAACCTGGTTGATACCCTCCAGCGTATATTCAATAGGGTCTTCAATGGTGATGATGTTGCGCGTTTCTTCATTCAGCAGCTTAAGGGTAGCATAGAGCGTAGTGGTCTTACCCGAACCGGTAGGCCCACTGATCAGCACCACCCCGTGCGGTTTACGGATGGCTTCTTTGAAGGTATGAAGATCGTGATCCGAGAAACCCAGCTTGCTCAGCTCTATCTGCATGGCATCGCGGCTCAGTAAACGCATCACCACTTTTTCACCGTGGAGAGTAGGCAGCACAGAAACCCGGATATCGAATTTCATCTGGTCTTCCCTGAATTCGATGCGTCCGTCCTGGGGAAGCCTTTTCTCGGCAATATCCAAGTGACTCTGGATCTTGATCTTGTTTACCACCGGAGGGTAATCCACCATAGGGATCTCATAGCGCTCTACCAGCTTACCGTCAATGCGGATACGGATACGACATTTATCCTCATAGGGTTCCAGGTGAATATCACTCGAACCCAACTCATGCGCCTCGCGAATAAGGTTGCGTAAAAAGTCCTTTTCTTCACGGTAATTAAAGGTAAGTTCCTGCTTGGGTTGATCCTTCTTCCTGCGGTAATAGCGGGTGAGGGTACGTTGGATCTTGGCAGACTCGGCTTTTTCCAGTTCCACCGGCAAACCAAAAACCAGTTCCAGCTCATCGATCAGGTCCAAACGGTAATGCAATTCATCCACGTAAAAAGCCAGTTGGTGTTTACCGATAAGCTTGGGAATAATCTGGTAATGGAAGGCCTGCTCCGGGGTAAGGAACTGCTGTTCGCCCGTGGAAATCTCAAAAAAATCGGAAGCTAGCATTTCAGCTTTTGCCATTAGTACATAAGGTTAAATTCATAGGGACTGAAGCCTGTAAAAGGCTCCAACAGAAGGAAAACCAACAGGAAAAGAGCTTGCAAACCCGCCAGTGGAACCGTGGATCTCCGGAAGACTATTATGCCCAGCAGCGTACTCAAAAGCAGGCTTGCGATCATAAAAACCGGAAAAAAAGGAAAGGGGAGAACGATAGCCAGCATCAGGAAAAAAAGCACATCACCAATACCCATATATTCGTTCCAGAGTTGGCGAAAGGAAACCCGTTTCCAGGCGAAGTAAACCGTTAACAACGCCAACTGAAAGGCAAGAAAGCCTGTGTTTAAAACCATATCGAGCCAAAACACACCGGGTTCCCGGCCGGACCATGTGCTTATAAGTAAAAGCACCAAGCCCAGCGGAAAAAGATACCAGCTCACTCCCCGGTACCGTAAGTCCTGGTAAAAGATGAGAAGCAATACCACCATGCTGGCTATGTAAAACAGGGTGCTCATTTTAATCCTTCACCACTTCCACCAGGTTTTGATCCTGGTCAATCTCCCAGATATTGATGGCTCCATCGCCATCAAAATCAGCCAGGGCAGTGGCGCGTGCTTTAAAGGTGGTAGGAGAAGCCTCTACCACTTCAATGCGGTAGTTGGCATTACCCCCCTCATCAATGGTCCGTTCGTGCTCAAAACCAATCTCATTCAGATCCGAGGAGTATTGAGACTTGAGCATAAAATGGCTACGCTCCAGGGTATACACATGTTTTAGCTGCAGCTTGGCTTCGGTTCCCTTGGTCTTGGAAATCAAGGGCATCAGGTTGGGTAGAGCCAGCAGGATAAGAATGCCTATGATCACCAACACAATGAGTAATTCATTAAGGGTATAGGCTTTTAGTTTTCGGTTCAGGGCTTTCATTGGGTAAGACTTAGTTTTACATTCTGCTAAAATGTTTATTCCTTTGCGCTTGACAATCGGACAAAATTGACTATTTTGGAATTCCCCTAATACACTGGGGATCCGGCCCTGTTTTTAAACCTTAACCGCTTATGAAACATGAAACCGGGGATCGTGTTGCCAAATTGGTTTCCTCCCTATCTCCCGCTGAAAAGGACGTGCTCTTTAAACACCTTTCCTCTTCCTTACCAGAATGGCAAAGCAGGAGCAAATTAGCCGACCTTGCCACGGAACTTAGCACTCCGGATTTTTCCAATGACTCCGCTTACAACCGGAAGAATTATGAGATGCTGGAAACCCGCATCCTGGACACGCTTCTTTTTGACATTAACCTTACCCGCAACGGCAAGCAAACCTCCACAATCAATGATCTGCTGAATATACGCAAGGACGGGCTTAAGATGCGTGTACTACAACAACGCGGCTTATTACACCGTGCCTACCAGATGGCGGAGAATATCAAGCAAAAGGCCATACGGGATGAGGGGTATGACGAGATCATCGAAGCTTTGAATTTCCAGTTGTCCATGATCGGCCTGCAACAGGACGCTGCCCAATTCAGGGAGCTTATCACACAGATCAACCATTATGAGTATTGCCGCTTTGCCAGGCGCAAGAGCCTGGCCCTGTTGTATGAGCTAAAGATGAAGAAATTCTACGGCATGGAGGAAAACCTGGACCTTTTTGTAAAGGACAGCATCATTACCCTGCAACGGTATAGCGAACGTATACATTGCCGTACCATTGAATTTATAAGCGGTTACTTTATCAAGGAGGATCTAGAGCTGGAGGGCAACTGGCACGAAGCCCATTACTATATGACCCGTTTATTCAAAAAAGCGGAGGCCTTACCCCCTGATACTCCACATTTCAGCTTTTGGGAACTGGCCTATGAGCAAGGCCGCCTGTGCCTGAAGAACGGAGATCATGAAAACGGTATTTTCCTGCTTTCCAAATGCATCGCCAAACTACCGCCCGAAGACCTGGCCCATCAAAAGTCAGTGGAACTAACCTTTGCCTCCCATTACGAAAACGGTCATTTTGAAGAGGCGCTTCGAATAGCCGAGGATTTTGCCGCTTCCCATTTTTATACCTATTACCTGAGGGAAAACTCCCGGCAAAAGTGGAACTTTATGAAAAGCTGTACTTGTTTTAGGATGGGTGACCTGGTACAGTCCAAAGCCTACCTGGAAAACACACGTGAATTTGAAAAGCAGAATATGCTGAATAATCTACAGGTACGTTTTTTAAAGATCATCCTGGCCGTTGAAAGCCAGAACCCTGATTTGGCGGACCATTATGTGGAGGCCATGCGGAAAATGGTATCGCGCAACCAATGGCTACCTTCCCTGAAGAAAAATGGTTTAGATGCCTTTTATTACGCTCTATTCAAGTTGAGGAATAGCGGTTATCGTTTGGATGAATTGTTTAGCGGGAGCCCTGAAATGATCACCGCTCTGCGGAAAGCTAACCGAAAGCTGAACTCTTCCCCGGAAAAACCCATGATCTCCTACTGGGAATGGGTACAGCAATACGCTCCGGCTTTGCAGAGGAAACAGCCAAGTACTCAGCAGCTGCGGTAAAAAGGCCTTAATGATTGAGAGACCCTCACTACCAACACCCTGGCGGGCAACAAGATTGTTAATAGGATATAGTCATTACTTCCAACTACCCCTTTACGAAAACAATATTCTCAGGTTTTTCTTCCGGTAATTTTCAGGAAGGGCACAAATAGTATACTCCAAACATTTTAGCCTGATTGGTAACATTGTTTCCAAGAGCTTCCATAAACAGCAACAGACTTATGAAAGACCTGTCTATATCCTGCAGACTACTCACCTCTTCCAGACCCCGTTATCTCGGAAAAGATGTATTTTCCTGGCCGGCCCGGTGACCTCATACGAATAAGGTTTAAACGAGACACCATCCATGTATCCCGTTTTAAAAGCTTCTATATAGAGATCCCGGATCAAAGCATTAATATCTCAAACTCCTATAACGGAACCAGCCGGTAATTACCGGCTGGTTCATGAATAATCAACTTATATACAGTGGATCTTTAGTTCTTAAACCCTATTTTATTGAAGGGTTAACTTTTGAGAGGAAAGAATAATTCCTTCCTTTTTACCGGTAAGAAAGTAGACACCTCTTGTAAGGCTGCTCACATCAATGGGGGTTTTTAGCTGATCTACCTCTACTTCCATCACCACTTTACCACTCAAATCGGTTAGCTCAAGAGTGGTGTTTGTGAATTCACCGGATGAATACTCCACATAAATAACATCATACCCTGGATTGGGGTAAAGCTTGAGCATCTCAGAAGCTTTGTCTTCCTCAAGTCCAATGTTCCCCAACGTTATTTTATACATATCACTGGTAAGGGTGAAATCAGACACATCCAACCCAGTACCGAGGTAAGCATCATTCCCTAAAACAAAAGAGATACCTGACGCAGTATAATCATTAGGAAAGGAAAGATTAGCTTTTTGCCAGGAGTCTGTAGCGGGATTGTATCTATGAAGGTCCGTGGAATTAGTAAAATTGAAAGGTATCATTCCCCCACATAGGTAACCAAAGTTACCAATAGAAAAGCTAAATGCACCTGTCCGCGGTCTGTCAGGAAAATTGGCTTTAGCCACCCAGCTATCGGTAGCCGGTACATACATATACATTTCTCCTGCCATGGCATTAAAGCCCCCCTGAGTAATATATAACTGACCGTTAATAACAAAGCCCGCAGGCTCAGACAAGGCCGTTCCGGGGTAATCTCCTTTCTGGGTCCAGGTATCGGTAGCTGGATCGTATTCCCAAACTTCCTTGGTTGAATTAAAGCCGGATTGCCCTCCGATGATGTACGCTTTTCCATTTAACACGGCAGAGAAACCGTTATAGCGTTCAGTGCCCGGAAAATCCTGTTTTTTAGTCCAGGTATCCGTAGTCGGGTCATATTCATAAGTTGACAAAGGGTATGGCTTTGCAGAGTCGGCTCCGGCACTGATATAACCTTTGCCGTTTATTGCAAAAGAAAATGAACCTATTCGGCTGACACCACCAGGCACACTTGCCAGGGCTGTGTAGTTATTAGTGGTCGGGTCAAACTCATAAAATGAATTTACAGCCACGCCACCGTCATCAAGGCCCGAGCCACCCGCTAGATATGCCTTTCCATTCATAGTAAAAGCTGTAGCTTGTTTAAGCGCTAAGGGATACGGAGTGGTTTGGGTCCATTGTCCAAGCATTGAGGTACTTGCTGACCACAGCAATAAAAGCGTAAAAAAATTTCTCATATTGGTTATAGTTTAATTATAGAGGGCACAAAACACCGCGAAAAGAAGAATCTATGCGTACACCAATTAGTATGCAGTGAGCAAGATTTAAGATCTCATTTACTCAATGAATAGGTAAGCAAATCATCTTTCAATTGAGGCAAAGAGCTGATTTCTGGCATGAAACGGACTTTTTATATAGAAAAGTTATTTAGCCCGATAACTAATCAATTGTAAATCGTTGAAATCATGTTTTCCATTCCAGTGAAGTCGTGGTTTTTGAGGTGTGAAAAAGAGCTCCTGATTAATTTTACGCAATACCTTCAGTGGCTTTAACCTATTTGAAAATTGCGTGCGTAGGACTCTCGCTGTTTGACACTTATTGCAAATTGCACTTTTGATTACATGGATACACCTCTCCTCATTATCATTAATGATCTTTAACCAGATATACCGTTTAGAAAAGTTATCCGGTTTGTTCCGTGTGAGGGTGTATACACAGCGCCCTGGATTATAAGTGGCGCAACCCTTCATATATCGCTTTGCACCATAAAACTGCCATGTCTGGGTTGATAAGCGAGTCAAATAGCATTTTATCCCATTGGTCCTTCCTTCACACACAATCTTGCCGGAGTAATGAAAACCTATTCTTTAAGGATCTTTTTAGTGATAAGAGCCCCTTTTACATTTACCTGCAGGATATACAGGCCCTTAGGATGGTTGGTGAGGTCTATCACCACTGATTCCAAATTGAGATCCTGCCGGTCTATGATTTTTCCCCCCGAAGTGGTAAGGATGTATGAGAAAGCTGTTCCAGGCTCGCTGAGCTTTAGTTTAAATTTCCCCGTGCCCGGATTTGGGTAAACCGCCATGGATTCAAGTGGAAGCTGCTCATAGTTAACGTTTGAAGAAGCAAGTTCATATTCCCAGGCTTTAAACATGCACCCTTTGCTGTCAGTAACTATAGCCGAGTAGCGACCCACCTGATCCATTATTGCCGTGCAATTAGCGGAGGGATATGGCGCATCGTTATAAAACCAGCTGCATTGCGGGTAGCCGGTAATTACCAGCGTATCATTGGATCGGCTTATTAAAGGGGTTATACTGTCAAGCCCCGTGAAATTAAGGCTATCGAGGGTAGTTTGATAGCCAACCGTTTTAAGGAGCGTATCATGGGAAGCGCTGATTCCGGGGTTGTAGGTACTTAATAGGGGAGATTGTTTAAATACCGTAGTATAAATTACGCATGCGGTTAAAAAGGAACCGTGCAGGGAGGGATGCGTAGCATCACCACCCCAAAGATCTATCGCGGGGTAAGCTGCAATGATCCGTTTAAAAGCAGGTCCGATAGGAGCAATTACCTGGTGAGCCGTATCATTCAGGAACTTATAATTCTGGTATATAGAGTCAATCATGGCCACTCCAGAAGTAAAATCCGGAGACAGACCATTCTTGGTGCCAAAGCCTCCGAACCAAATCATGTGGGCGCATGGGTGGTAATACAACAATGAATCCCTGATCCTGAGATGACCTTCAATCACTTTGCTTTGAAAGCTCGGGTCTGGAAATTTACCGCGCGGGTGTGAAAAGCGTCCCTGGTTATCCTGTAGAACTAAATAATCCCAATCATCGCCTTTTATGAGGTTATACACGTAGGGGTTGTTCATATGAGCCTGGTTACCCTGCCGGATATCCCCCACGGATATGCCTCCTGGTGTATGTGCCCCTATCACCACATGATGACCAGCATTGGCCGCTAATTGTTCAAATAAATTGGGTAAATTATTGGCACCGGTAAAGCTGTTGCCAATAAACAAAACCCTGGTGGTATCCTGGGCATTAGTACTATTACTCACCATCAAAATCGCAACGGCAATAAAGATCTTTATCAATCTCATATTCTGAATTTTAGGGTAGCTACGGGTAGGTTTTGGAGCATGGTTGAAAAGCATATTGCCGTCAAGTTATGAATTGACCGGCTTTAAAAGCATTCCATCTATTTAACATGCTTTGCTGGTTATCAGGGGCACCATACGGAGAAGCCATGACTATTTAAGTTTAGTGGAAAAAAGATGACCTTAATGGAGTTTAGAGAGTTAAGAGTTGCTAAACTGGCACTACCAATTTTGTTTCATTAGGCTCTTCTTTAATTTAAACCAAAAACCTTTAAGCACACTTAGAGCAAAGCCATTCCCTCGAAGAAACACAGCATTCTTTAACTCATCCCCTTTTAGGTATTGGCTTAGTTTCCAGTTGTTAATTTAATATGCCCACCTATCATTATTTTCAAACCACTTAATAGCTGGTGTTTTTCCTAATGATCTACTCACAATAGTTTTGAAAACCTATGTCAGGAGCAGCCGAAAACCTTAAGAGTAGGCATAATTCATAAAATTTATTGAAATGAAAAGAATGACATTCTTTGTAATTGTATTTATTACTGCATTGGTATTTTCTTGTTCCAAGGAAAGTAATTCGGATCAGAGCCTCAAAACAAGTTTAGACAAAAAAACAGCTTCATATACAGCTGGAGAAATCCATAATTTAGTTATGGACAATTTTTTGGCAAGCAGGCAACAAATTCTTAGCAATACATTATGTGATGTACCCAGCCAAGCTTGCAGTGATTATTTTGAATTTTTAGCCAATGGCTATTTATCAAATTATATCACTGTAAATATTAATGCATCAACACAATCCCCATTAGATTTTTACAACTCATCCCATTGGGCTGCTGCAAAAACATTAAGTGGTAGTGCTTTAATAGATGCTTTTGCGAATATATACTCTCCTGAAGCTGCCGCCATAATACAAGATGCATTTGACCTTGTTAATGTTACAACTACCTATCAAACCATCTATAATGGTTTGGATAATTTAGAAATAGACGCTCAAGGCTTAGCTTCAGCAGATCATCAAGAGATTGTATTATCAATTTTAGATATCACAAGACACTCGGCCATCCATTGGCAAAATAACAACGGAGGACCAGGAAGCTGGTACCCTACAGGACAAAATAATTCTTCATTGTATTCTGGTGGCGACCCCGGAATCAATGGTATTAACGCAGATCTTAGGGGCGCGACACAAGGGGCCATTGCAGGCTTTGTTGCTTCAGTAGAATCAAATGGCGTATTTGAAACGTTATCAGGCTCATTAACCGGTGCCCTTCTTGGAGCTACTTTTGCATCAGGATGGTCAGCACTATGGAGTTTCTTTGGTTATCTATTTTGAGTAAGACATGTCTCAACAAATAAAAAGGCCTGCACATAGCAGGTCTTTATCAAGGGTCAAAACAAAACTAGTTAGTGGTAATCACAAGGTTTTCAATATCTCATTACCATGTTTTACATTGAGAATGTACAAACTAGCTGACAAGGCAAAAAGATTGATCTTTTGTTGCACGCCACAAATCTAAAGGGTTAAATCTCTTTAACTTGAAACCGCTGATGGTAAAATCAGTGGTTTTTTAATTCCATTATCCCCAAAAGTAAATCGTCAAACAGGCCACTAGCATAGCTATGCTTTTAGAATAGCAGATGGTTTTTCTATTCAATCGTTTCAAATGGGTTCTCAAGGTGAGGTTCTTGCGTTCAATGTAATTGATTCCTCGGTTCTTTACCTTGTGAATAGCTTTGGCGATCAGGTTTTGATAGAGGTTGAGTTTATCGGTATAAATCTTTGTGGCCGAAGAGAGGGTGAGCGTATCAATGACCTTTCCCAAAGTTCTATTGTTCCTACGGCCAACTTTAAAATCAACTACTTCCCGTGTATCTTTACGAATGGCATAAGCAATCCAGATTAAACGACTTTTCCTTTTTACATAGGTTTGCAGCTCGTCCATTTCATATGTCTTTCCTATTGAGACACATGGCTTCTCAACACTCTTACTTATAGATAATATTCTTTTAGTTACTGTGTTGACGGAAATTCCAAGCAACCTGGAAATACTCCTTGTTCCACAACCTTCTTTTATGTGTTTTCTAATTTCCTGATCAATCTCAGATTGATATGCTTTGTTCCTATATTTCTCTTGCTGGTACCTTGCACAAAATTTGCAGAACCATTTTTGTGTGCCATTTCTTTGTTTGCCTGATTTTCGACACTTGACTGAGCAATAATTGCAGTTCATCTTTAATAGCGGATACTTTGAGACACTTATAAACAGAAAAGCCCTTTTCAGGGCTTTTAAGAGACTTTCTCAGGTTAAAACTACTGGATATATTTTGAATATTTCATCCGTCTAATTGAAATGACGTTTGATTCTAAGCTTATTAACAAGTCATTTTTGTAAATCAGATACTTTGACACACTACCGGAATCAAACGAAAAAAGCCCCGCTTTCGCGAGGCTTTTCCAAGTTGTCCCACTAGGACTCGAACCTAGACTGACTGAACCAAAATCAGCTGTCCTGCCAATTAGACGATGGGACATCTTTAATTGTGGGGTGCAAATTTACGCATTCCCATTAAATCACAAAATTTTCTTTAGCGATCTTTTAAGGGCCTTTAACAACTCCTTGGCATTTCGTAGCCCTTAATTTTTATAAATTCGCCACCATACAAAAAACAGGATGATGCAAAAGAATTACGCTAAACTGAATAACCTCATCGGCTGGCTCGTTTTTGCCGTTGCAGCCGTAACGTACCTGCTTACCGTTGAACCTACCGCAAGCTTCTGGGATTGTGGTGAATATATTGCCACAGCCGTAGGCCTGCAAGTAGGGCACCCTCCCGGTGCACCTTTCTTCCAGCTTACCGGGAACGTTCTTTCCCAATTTGCCTTTGGCGATGTTACCCAGGAGGCCTTTATGGTAAACCTGGTTTCAGTA
>CETZ01003666.1_pt1 | contig 15959 bp, 14 predicted proteins | sample 531441 | NCBI WGS metagenome assembly CETZ01 (sample SAMEA2623098, study PRJEB7988) | marine metagenome | isolation source: saline water (ENVO:00002010), including | reverse complement strand
CTGGTGTGACAGATATTATCATCGTGACGGGTAGTACGAAGCGAGCAATTGAAGATCACTTTGACCGTAGTGATGAATTAGAGAAAGAGCTTCGCGAAAAAGGCAAGGACGACAAAGCTGACCAGATCGCGGCAATTGGTAATCTTGCGAATTTTGTCTATGTGAGGCAGAAGGGGACACCGAAGGGGAATGCTCGGCCTGTATTGAATGCTCAGCACTTGATCAAAAGTGATGAGCCCTTCTTTGTGTTCTTTGCTGATGACTTTTTCCGTAGTGAAACTCCCCGCGCAAAGCAATTATTAGAAGCATACGAAAAAACTGGTAAGTCAGTCATAACATTGATAGAGGTGGATAGAAAAGATGCCAGTAAGTACGGCATGGCGGCAACGGGCGAACAAATTGATAGCAATACTTTTCAGGTATCGGCACTGGTGGAAAAACCGGGTGAGGAAAATACACCGAGTAACTTTGCCTCAGTTGGTGGCTATTTATTAACGCCAGAGATTTTGCCGATTATTAGTCAAGAGAAAACGGATAAAAATGGTGAGATCACGCTGGCAGATAGCATCAATGAACTAGCGCAGCATGATAAAGTATATGGTCGCTTCGTTGAAGGGGTGTGGCATGATACGGGTGATCAGTTTAAATATATTCAGGCAGTAGTAGACGTTGCGCTAGAAAGTAAAGAGCATGGAGATAAACTCGCGGCGTATTTGCGTGAACGCCTCGACAAGTAGGACATTTCGTTCTACTATGGATATATGGACGCAGCGTACGTATTAGTGATTATTCTCTCGTCATTTTTGGCATTGTTTTTGCTGCTCAGCATTATTCTTGCAATATTGTTGATCCGCATCACATTGCAAATTAAGGCAGTGACGGATACGGCACAGCGAACAGCTGGAACAGTCGAGCAGATGGTCAAAGGTGCGAAGCGGTTCAGCGGTCCGGCGTTTCTCGTCAAGACTATCATGAAACAAGTTAAAAAAAGGAAGGGTTGAATATGAGCAAAAAACTAGCTATTGGAGCAATCGTTGGAGCAATCGCAGGTCTTGCAGCAGGAGTACTGACTGCACCGAAGAGTGGTCGTGAGACACGTGACGACATCAAGAAAAAAGCAGAAGAAATGAAGGATAAAGCGAGTGACGCTAAAACAAAGACGCGTAAAGAGCTCGAGCAATTAAAAGATAAAATTGCCAAAAAGAATGACAAAGAATAAGTCTGAAAAAAAATCTCAAGATAAGTCTTCTGCGACAAAGAAAGTCCTTCGTGCTCAACAAATGGGTGCACGTCGAACGGTCATCGAGGAGATGTTTAATGACTACTATCATGACCGTCGCAAAATTTACCTAGTCAATTTTATTAGGGGAATCTCGTTTGGTCTAGGCAGTGTGCTGGGTGCGACGGTCGTCGTAACGATTATCATTTGGTTATTGAGTATTTTTGTTGATTTTCCAGGGTTGATTGGTAGTATCGCTGAAAGGGTGCAAACATCGCTTGAGTCGCGATAGGGCGCTGCTACTGAGTACTTCTTGAGGTCCTTCGGGGCCTCAAAATGCTTTTGAAAATGGTATAATACGAGTAGGTATGAGTGAGGTAAAGCAACAGAATAAGCAGACGAATTTACATGTCTCTGACTATGTGCATTTGCACAATCATACGCATCACTCACTTCTTGACGGAATGACAAAGATACCTGATCTCATCAATCATGTGAAGGATATGGGCATGGAGGCAGTGGCTATTACCGATCACGGGACATTGAGTGGAGTTATTGAATTTTATAAGGCAGCAAAAGATGCCAACATTAAGCCTATCATCGGTATGGAAGGGTACGTTGCTGCTCGATCGCGCAAAGATCGTGATCCGCAAAAGGATAAAGCACGGTACCACCTGATATTGCTCGCAATGAACAATCAGGGCTATAAAAACCTTATGCACCTTAGCACGATTGCTCATCTCGAAGGCTTTTATTATAAACCGCGAATTGATCGTGATGTTCTGAAAAAGTATAGTGAAGGCCTCATTGTTCTTAGTGGATGCGCCGGTAGTGAAATAGGTGAGCAATTGCAGATTGATAGTTACAGTGAGGCAAAAAAAATCGCCGAGTGGTATAAGTCGGTATTCGGTGATAGGTACTATTTAGAACTGCAGGATCATGGCCATCCGGATGCGCCATCAAAATGGGAGATGCAGGTAAAAATAAATGGTTATATCGAAAAGCTATCACAAGAGCTAGATATACCGACGGTTGTGACAAGTGATGCGCATTATCTCAAGCATGAAGATCAAGATGCGCATGAGATTTTATTGTGTGTTGGTACGGGGAATTATCTCAGTGATGAAAAGCGTATGAGCCTCAAAGAATTTGAGCTACACGTGACTGATCCGGCTGAGATTATTAAGCGGTGGAGTAAAACGAATCCAGAGGCGGTGGTTAATACAAAGCGCATCGCTGATCGATGTGATGTGACAATCGATTTGGGCGGTATTTTGATTCCAAAGTTTCCGACCCCTGCCGGTAAGTCAGAAAAAGAGTATTTGGATCAATTGGTCTACCGTGGAATGGCTGTGAGGTATCTGCATAAGTCAGTCGAAGAAGCGGTAAAGATGAAGAATGAAGATATCAGGAAGGCGCTCAATGATGAACAGCGTACCCGCTTGGATATGGAGTTTGGTGTACTCGACAATATGGGCTATAACGGTTATTTCTTGATTGTGCAGGACTTTATAAATTGGGGCAAAGATCAGGGTATTATCTTTGGACCTGGTCGAGGGAGTGCCGCGGGATCTATCATTGCCTACGCACTGAATATTACCGATCTTGATCCATTAAAGTATGATCTGCTTTTTGAGCGCTTCCTGAACCCAGATCGTATCAGTATGCCTGATATTGATATCGATATTCAAGATACGCGACGCGATGAAGTGATACAGTATTGCGCAGAGAAGTACGGCGAAAGCCGTGTGGCAAACATCGTTACATTCGGTAAAATGGCGGCCCGTGCCGCTGTTCGCGATGTGGCTCGTGTCTTGCAGGTTCCGTATGCCGAGGCCGATCGGCTGAGCAAAATGATTCCACCGCCACAACAGGGCCGACACATTCCTCTCAGTAAATCAATCCAGGACGACGCAGATCTCAAGAACGAATATGAGTCAAATCAAGTAGCAAAGGAAGTGTTCGACTACGCAATTCGCTTAGAAGGAACGATTCGTAGTCATGGTGTTCACGCGGCGGGTGTTGTTATTGCGCCAGATGATATCGTCAAGTTTGCGCCACTTGAAATGGCGCAAAAAGGGGTTGTATCGACCCAGTACCCAATGAATCCGATCGAGGAGCTGGGACTGCTTAAGATGGACTTTTTGGGCTTATCCAACCTAACAATCATTAACAATGCTCTGCGTATCATTCGTAAAGTATACAAAGATGAAATTGATTTATCGACACTGCCCCTAGATGACGTGAAGACATACGAGCTATTCCAGCGCGGCGATACGACTGGTGTTTTTCAGTTAGAGTCAGCGGGTATGAAGCGATACCTGCGTGAATTAAAGCCGACGGTATTTGATGACATTATTGCCATGGTGGCATTATATCGGCCCGGGCCAATGCAGTTCATTGACAGCTTTATTCGGCGTAAGCACGGACAAGAGGATATTACCTATCTTCATCCCGGCATGGAGAACTCGCTCAAGAATACGTATGGTATCTTGGTCTACCAAGAACAGTTTATGCAGATCAGTAAGGAGTGGTGCGGGTTTACCGGAGGTCAAGCTGATACACTGCGAAAAGCTGTCGGTAAGAAAAAAATAGATCTCATGAAGAAAGTGAAGCCTGAGTTTGTTGAGGGGGCAATCAAACATGGCGGAGCCACAAAGGAATTAGCAGAGACGTTCTGGGATCAATTGGAAGAATTTGCAAATTACTGTTTCAACAAATCCCATGCGGCATGTTATGGACTCATTGCATACTGGACGGCGTATCTCAAGGCTCACTATCCGGACGCATTTATGGCTGCTCTTATGACAAGCGATGCGGATGATATTGATCGACTGGCGATTGAAATTGCAGAAGCGCAACATATGGGTATTAAAGTGTTGCCTCCTGACGTTAACGAAAGTTTCATTGAATTTGCGGTAGTGCCAAATAAAAGTCAGATTCGCTTTGGCATGGCTGCAGTCAAGGGTGTTGGTGTTGGAGCAGTCGAAGAAATATTGCGCGCGCGTGAAGAGGCGCGATTTGAAAGCGTTGAAGATTTTGCTAAACGAGTTAGTGTTGCAAAATTCAACAAAAAGGCATGGGACTCGCTAATAAAATCAGGGGGATTTGATCAGTTGGGCGATCGTTCGGACTTACTGTTTAACCTAGAGTCTATCCAGGCATTCGCAAGTAAATTGCAAAAAGAGGCAGCGAGTGGACAAACAGACTTATTCGGCCTCCTCGGAGAATCATCAACGGTTCAGCCCTCTATTAAATTACAAGCTGCTCCCGCTCGACACACCGAAAAAGAGCGCTTGACATGGGAGCGCGAGTTGATGGGGCTTTATATTAGTGCGCACCCGCTTGATCAGTTCACGGATTATTTTGCAGAGCAGACAGTCCCATTGGGCACGCTCACACCATCCCATGATGGTAGTAAAGTCACGGTTGGGGGACTGATTGAACGTGTGCGAACGATCGTGACAAAAAACGGTAGCAAGATGGCGTTTGTTGGTCTTGAGGACAAGACGGGCGAGAGTGAGATTATTGTCTTTCCGAGCGTGTACCAACAAATAGGTGAACACTTACAACAAGATGTTGCAGTGAAGATCGAGGGCGCAGTGAATGCTCGTGATCGTGAAGGAAATCTAGGTAGTGACGTGAAGGTCATGGCGGATACAATTACGATTATTACCGACAAGGAATTACGAGAGTATGAACCAACTGGTCGAACCTTTTCGGCGCCGCAACCAGGAACCGTGAGAACATCGCGTCGGAGAGGTCGTGGAGCTTCACCAGCAAAGTCGGTCACCACGGCCTCCATGCCAACACCCGTAGCAGTCGAAACGATCAAGAAATTGTTTGTTCAAATCAAAGATCCCGATGATCATACGTCACTTCAGAAATTAAAGGAAGTATGCTCTCGACATCCGGGCATCAACAATATCGTACTGGTGCTTGGCGAGGACAAAAAATCGGCAATTAAATTACCGTTTGCAGTTGAACATAACGATCAACTTGTCGGTGAGCTGGTGAAGTTACTCGGTGAAGACGCAGTAGTGGTACAGTAGAGTATATGAAACGATCAGAGCACTTGGACGGCATTCATTCGATACATGAGTCAGATCTCAATCAACTTTTCAATAGACTATATCGTGAAGGGAAAAGCATAGTAGAACTAGAGGATGCTACTGCGAATCAAAAGGAGTATAGCGCCGTTGTTTCAATAAGAGAAGGGGAGCAGCTTACGCATGAAACTCCGGGAAAAGGAGTTTCTCGAACAGAAGCGATACTGGCTGCAAACGCAAATCTCGAGGAAGGCCTTGCTTATGAAGAACAGGGCTATAGCGTCGTGCGGAGGGGGCCATATAAGGGTGCCTGGGTGAATGTCTATATGCTGACGGAGCCAGCTGGCGATACTGTCATGAAGGCAGTCGTGAAACGTAGTGGATATGGTGAGTGGGTCATTGAATCCTCGGGTCCTATACCAGAGGAAGTCGGATTAGATCTAGGGGAGAAGATTGATCGACTTGTGACAGATTCGTAAAGGATGACAGGCTTCTATTCCTTATTGGGAAGTAAGTTGATACAGCGCAATCCCGGTTGCGACACTGACATTGAATGATTCTTTGTGACCACGCATAGGAATTTCGAGCAATGTATCACATTGATCGCGAAGTTCGGGATAGATACCATCGATCTCATTGCCTAACAATAGAGCGATTTTCGTTGGAGGCGTGAAATGAGCAAGATTCACTGAACGCTGATCTTGCTCGAGGCCAGCAATACTAAAGCCCTCCTCCTTCAGCGTATCTATAGGAGGTGAGCCGTGGTATTCAAAAGGAACAGTTGTTTCAGCACCGAGTGCAGTTTTGTGAATTTGTCTGGTAAGCTTATCGGCGAAATGCGGCAAGCGTGTATCGTTGTCGATCGTTGGATACGGTGTGTAACCGCTAATAATAATTTTTGCTACGCCAAAACCGTCGCACGAACGGAAAATCGACCCTATATTATGGGTTGAACGAATGTTGTGGGCAATGACAATTATCTCCGGCACACTCTCTAGTGTAGCACTGTTATTTCCATAAGCTTTTTGCTATAGTAAACGAGACTATGGACGAGAAGAAGATCCAACAGCAACGGCGTGACCACGAAGAAAAATCGACTGAGTCTCGTGCGGCTGTACTTGCGTTGCCGTACCTGGACTCTCGTCAGTTTGAGCAAGAGCTGACCTTGGTAAAAGAAGGCATGATGACGATCGAAGAGATGCATCGATATCGCATGGTGCCGTTGCAAATGGGTGGTGAGTATCAACCTTATCGCTATGGTGTAACAAGTAATACGCCACAATCATATATTGAGAAGAAAAAGCAGGAATATAGCGATAAGGGGCGCGAGGCGCAAATATTCCTTATTAGTAATACCGGCTATATGACGCTCATGAATCGGTATGATCCACCGAAGAAGGTTATCTATAAGGATATTACGATCGCCAAAGCGGGTGACAGCACGACGATTGCAGAAGTGAGTAAAACGTTAAATTCCGTTGGCTCGGATCAAGTTCTTGATTATCTCATTGATCAAGCGGACAAGCTGGGGGCTAGCGACATCCATGTCGAGAACCAGCGCAATAATATTCGGATTCGTATGCGTGTTGACGGAGCACTGCACCCGGTTGCCGAGATTAGTAAGGACAAATATCGTATATTGATGGGTGCAATTGGTTCACGCGCCAATATTTCATCAGCAGCAAAGACTTCACAATCGGGACATATCCAAAAGGATATTACCCGTGATGGTAGTACGCATTTACTCAACATCCGTATCGAAACAGTTCCGAGTATGTATGGGCAGGATGCGGTACTGCGTCTATTTAATTTTGACGAATCAATGCTTGATCTCGATCTATTAGGTATACCTGAGCGCGAAATGGCACAAATTCGCGAGATTACACGGCATCCGCGCGGCATGATGTTGATGGTTGGTCCAACGGGTAGTGGTAAATCGACGACACTCTATAGTATGCTGAATGCACTGAATAATACGCAGCGTAAGATCCTGACACTTGAAGACCCGATTGAGTACGGTATCAGTGGTATTACGCAGATACCGATTGATTCAACGCATGGGCAGACATTTGCCGACGGTCTGCGCTCAATTTTGCGTCTTGATCCTGATGTTGTGATGGTCGGTGAGATTCGTGATGTGGATACGGCTAAAACGGCGATCCAGGCCTCGATTACAGGACACTTGGTATTAAGTTCATTCCATGCTAATTCAACTTCGGCAGCGTTTAGTCGTATCATCGGTATGATAGGGATCAATCCAATATTCAGCTCGGCAATTCGTTTATTGATTGCACAACGGTTAGTGCGGCGGCTGTATGATGGATCAAAGCAGCCGTATGAACCCGACGAGGCGACAAAACGCTGGGTGCGTAAAACACTTGAGGGAGTTCATCCTGAGCGACTAAAGGGAATAGACCTGAACAACTTTAGGCTATGGAAACCAAAGGTTCATCCGGATGCGCCATTTGGATTTAAGGGGCGTCTGGTCATTATGGAGCAAATGGTCGTAAACCATGATATTCAAGCCTTTTTGCGTGGAGATGTCGCTGATGCAAACCCAGAGGCAATTGAGCGGACTGCCAAGCAATCAGCGGGATTAATCACGCTCATGCAGGCAGGAACAATTGCGGCGCTACGGGGAGAGACAACACTCGAAGAAGTAAATAGGGCGATCTAGGGAGTAATATGGCAAAATACAAGCACGCTTCAAGGAACCGTAAGGTGGTGGCTGTCATTTTTGGTGCGGCTATTCTCGTGGTAGGAATGACGGTATGGATGGTATATACCAACGGAGTGTCGAGTCGGTCAAAATTTGTGCATGAAAACGAGGGGCACATCGTCATTAATACAGTGGATGCTACGCAAGATTTCGTTGACGCGCTCCTTGCCGAGAAGTCTGGATGCGATGGATATAATAAAAGTGACAAGAATATCACATACATTGTTCGTCAGGTTGATGAGTTTGCATTAGTGCAGTACGGTTGTGCGCTTGACGCAAATATGTTTTACAAAAAAGTTGACGGCGAATGGAATGGTATTAGTCCAACGAATCAATTTGTTCACAATATTCCACTTTGTTCGCATCTGAAAAAACACAAAATTCCAGAGAAAATTCAATCATTCTGCCAACCTGCGCCAAAGGGTCAAGGGAATGAACTTCCAGATGTGACGGTTAACCCTGTTCAGGGCTAAAACGGATACACCTTTTACCCTTTCAAAAAACAAAAAACTGTGCTATAGTAAATAGCTGATTGTATTTATAAAGATAAGAGCGAGAGAATAATGAGTTTTGCACTAATCCAAAAAGTAAATGACGAGCAGAAGAAGTCTGCTGTTGTTGATGCTCGTAGCGGCGATACTGTTCGCGTGCATCAGAAAATTCGCGAAGGCAACAAGGAGCGTATTCAGGTGTTTGAAGGTGTGGTTATTCGCACCGATAATAAAAACCAGCACACTAGTCGCATTACTGTGCGTAAGGTTGCTAGTGGCGTCGGAGTTGAAAAGAGTTTTCTACTCCATAGTCCCCTGGTTGAGAAAGTTGAGATTGTTCGTCGCGCTAAGGTGCGTCGTAACTTCCTGAGCTATCTGCGACAACGTAGTGGTAAGAGTGCACGTCTCACAGCGGTGAACTTTGATCGAGCAGCAGTCAATGAAGTTCATGATCCCGAGGCGGAGGCCGAGGAAGCGCGTTTGAAGGAAGAAGCAAAGAAAGCTGCCGAAGCAAAGCAAGCCGAAAAATCTGCAGAAGATGAAGAATTGGCCAAGAAACAGGCTGAAGTCGAAGCACGGCATAGCGAAGAAAAATAGTAAAAACGCCTCGGCAGAGGCGTTTTTAAATGGTAAAAGACTGGTATACTAAAGGTATGATTCCACTCCTTGCCTCGATTATTGTACCGCTTGTCGCTTATGTTTGGGTGAGACCTCTCTTTGAAGAGAAATATCCTCGGGCACGTCGTCACCGTGTTTTGCTAGTGATGGCAAGTCTGACATATTTTATCGCTTGGTACTTACCCTCGCCAATGATTGACGGCATGAATACCGCATTATGGACGCATGTGACAGGTGGGGTGACAGCAGGGTTTGTTTGGTTGTATTTACAAAAGAGCGGTGTATGGAAAGTGCACTCTCCATGGATTCAGATAGTGATACTCTATGCGATTGTCAGTGCGCTTGGGGTAGCGAATGAACTGGCAGAATTCATTCTCGTGAAGGTAAATATCTTCCCGATTTCGCTTGCCGACACCTCATATGATTTGGTTGCAAATACACTTGGCGCAGCCGCGTTCCTTATTGCGTACGAAATAGTTAAGTATGTAAAAATAGGGCGTTGATTATAAACGCAACTTTTTACACTTTTTATGATACTAGGCATAGATGAAGTTGGACGTGGGCCGTGGGCTGGACCGTTGGTGGTCGGTGCGGTAGTACTCGGTGGTGCAAGGATCGAGGGGTTGACGGATAGCAAAAAGATCAATAAAAGACAGCGAGAAGCTCTGAATATCCTGATTCGCCAGCAAGCAGCTGGCTATGGATTAGGTTGGGTTCATGCGAATGAGATTGACGAGATTGGACTATCCGAGGCGTTGAAGTTAGCAACGAAACGAGCGGTTGAACAAATCAAAACACCATACCATGAAATCATTATTGATGGGACAGTTAACTTTCTGGCGGGCACAACAAAGGGAGAACACGTTACAACGATGAAAAAAGCTGATCTGTTGGTTCCGAGTGTGTCGGCCGCATCAATCATTGCTAAAGTTGCACGTGATAATTATATGGCGGAGCAGGATGTACACTATGAGGGGTACGAATTTACTTCACATGTAGGCTATGGTACGGCTATTCATCGAGCAGCGATTGAAAAGTATGGTGTTACTCCTTTGCATCGATTATCATTTGCGCCATTAGCAAAATTCAGAGTGGTGGAGGGCGAAGAGCTTAGAGTAGAAAAATCAAGGGGTCGTATCAGTGCCTCCAATTTAGCCACTCAATCGGTCTCAACGAAAAAAATGGGAGATATCGCCGAGGATGAAGCTGCGAACTATTTGCGGCACGAAGGCCATGACATTATTGAGCGTAACTGGAAGACAAGATATTGCGAGATTGATATTGTGTCAAAAAAAGACGGTGTTATGTATTTTACGGAAGTAAAATATCGCAAAAAAACAGATTATGGTGACGGTTTTGCAGCAATAACCACAAAAAAGCAACGACAAATGCACTTTGCGGCACGTGTATATCAGCAAGCAAAAAAGCTCTATGAGACAGATATGCTCCTAGCGGCGATGTCACTGTCGAATGACCCGGTAACCGTCGAGGAATTTTATATCATTGAATCGTAACTTTGCGGTAAAATAGGTTTATGACACGAACAAAAGTACCAAAAATAGAGGACTTTTCAAAAAAAGAACGACGTGATGCGATTGCTGAGAATATGAAGGAACGTGTGTATGCGACAATCACTTTACTCGCTGTCTTGACGATCATGTGGCAAAATGCTGATCACCGCACGGTTATCGGTACGATCGGCACTGTCATAGGTGTCGTGGTTGCGTTGTGGCTCGCACGTCTCATCGCGACGCGCATTTCGCACAGGGCTGTTCATGAACGACCAATTACCGCTAAGGAGTACGTAAAAACGCTATTTACAGCATCGGGATTGCTTGTTCCTGCGATATTACCCACTATCATCTTGGTGGTGGGGGGTATGACCGAATGGTTTACGCTTAAGACGGCACTCTTTGTATCAATGATTATCAGTCTATTGTTTCTTTTTGCGCAATCATTTTATGCAGCTCGTAAAATTTATGATAATTTCGGGCAGCTTTTATTGGTTAGCGCACTAGAGATGCTTGTTGGTGTGGGTATTATTCTTCTTAAAATTGTGACGGGAGAATAATAATGGGACTTATCTTAGATCAACTCATCTTTTTTGGCGTTAAGAAATTGCATCCACTGCCGAATTAGCCGCAAGACGGTCTTGAGCGGTAATTCTATTAATATATCTAGCACAATTGCGACGAGGTTTATTTTGCTATAGCGGTAAGAGATTTGTTGCCCGACATAGATAAACGGCATGTAAAGGATGTCTCGAAGCAATGAGAGTGTACCCTGTGTATGAATGACTTCCAGTTCTTGGATTTGACGTGATAGACGGAAAGAAAGAAAGCTGGCGGTGGAAAGAAAGACAAAGAAGATGATTCCCTGGACAATGTTGAATTCAAGGCTATAGAGAATGTACGATAGGCCAGCAAACATGATCATAAACATGATGGCATAAGCTGCATTAAACCCGACCGAACGTGAACTGCGGGGGATCTTAATGTCGTGCGCATCGGTATTCCCGGCAAAGAGCATCGTTTGCACCTGGTCCACGACCGCATCTGTATTCCGAGGGCCGGGGGTGGAGAGGGCAAGACGAGAAAAGGCAATAAACACCGCAGGAAAGAATAAGTTGATAATCAAAGGCACCCAGATAATTGCACCGTACACGAGATAGTCATAAGGTATTTCGACGAGAGCACCGATAATTGTTTTTGTGATCAAAAGAAACATAACGCTTTTGATAATACCGCGGTCTAGTCGTCTATTGAGAGAAGTGTATTCTTGGTCAATGTGCTGGCGTAAGCCATGCTCTAGAGCATTTTGTGATTTGAGGGATGTTTCGATCATTGGTGAATCTTCACGGAAGAAGCCGGTGTAGATAAACCGTAGCGCTGCACCATTCTTGCCGACAACGCGTGCAACATAAGCAACTGTCTTTGTTTCGAATAAGTGGTCAAGTGTCTTGTTGAATGATTCAAAGTCATGTATATGGTTGATATCTTTGCGATAGCTATCCATGAGCGCTACTCGAATGGTAGCGTTATCTGACTTTAAGAGTGCCCTGTGAATTGCAATGTATAAGACAGTGGCATGATCGTCACTGGTGACATTTTCATGAGGACGGACGAGTTTCTTTATCGGAAGTTTGTCATGAATATAGCTATAAGCAAAGTGAGCAAACATCAACTGATGAATATGGCTTTTGAGGATCTGCTCGCAACGTACAGCGAGTGTATCGAGTATCCACCCCTGAAACGCAAGTCGTTTAGTGGCATTATGCTCCGTTTCGGCGTATCGCCAGTAGGCATCGTAATATCGATTGATTTGATGTGCAATCGCTCCAACGTCACTTACTGGTGTATAGTCGTTCTTTAAATACTCAGACTGCGTGAGCTCGGTGACAAGTTCCTGTGCGAGATTTTGTGTGTCAGTTCGTGTATGAAACGACAAAACACGTTTGAGGTAGCGTCGAATAGCACGCTGTTGCAGCAAATCATCTTCAGCATACTCCGAAGCATTTCGTAATTGTTCATATGCTGTAGATACTTTACTCCCAACTGTTGGAACATGAATAGTTTCACCTTTCCGTTTAGCGGCGACGGTCTTCTCGTAAGCGTCGATATTCTGAAGTGAGCTGACAAGCAGCGCACCTAAATGGCTTAGTTGAGATTGACTATTCACTCCACTCATTATAACCCCTAGCTGTTGTCTAGCAATGCCTTTTGAACCGCTGTTTTATCGCGTTCAATGAGCTCAACCCGTCCTTCGATTTCGCTTGTGCCCATAAGAATGGCACGGGCAAGCGCTGGATCTTGTGATTTTGGACCAAAAAAGTCCTTATATTCTTGTAGCTGCTGGCGTGTCATAAGGCCAGAGGCGCTATAACGAGGAATATCATCATAACTCTTGTCGCCACGAAATGTTTCCGTGATCCAATCCCAATTATCGCGTGCCCATCTCCAGGCCATTTCACGGCTATCTCGTCCCCTAATGAGGTAGGCGTACCATCGGAAGACATCTTGTTGACGTACAATATCAGGGTTTTTTACGCATTCTAGCAATAAGGCTATCTTTTCCGGTAGGCGTGTACTTGTTATGCCGACACAGATATCGTGTAGAAGGTCAGCTGATGCGGTTTCTTGATATGCCTCGAGAAGCTCGTCAACGATTACACCGTCTCCATAGCGCACGACAGAACTAATGATGAGTGGACGGAGTTCTGGATCGAGCGCTTCTAGCGGGGTCGTTTGGTATAGCTCTTTTGCTTTCTGTAGGGCCTCTGGCACCTCTCCGTACAGTGTCATTGCAATAATGGTAGAACGGAGCTTAGTGTCCTCTTCTGGCTCATTATCGAGCGCTGTCCAGCCAAGACGTTCATACTCTTCACGGGCAAGTTCTGCTGAGAAACGACGGAGTTTCTGCTCGGCCTCTTTATTGTCTTCGACAAACTTTCGTAGCTCAGCTAGCGTGATAGAAGCGATGCTCCATACTGAATCCAACGGTTCGTTATGAAAAGCTTTAATCACAGGCAGTAATTTATCGCTTGAAATAACACCGCCACGTGCCAGGAGTGTTGCTTCATTGAGGCGCTGCAGTCGACCAAGCGGGTCAAGCGAATTATCTTCGATTTTATCTATTAGCGCTTGGCGTGATAACTCATCGTAACTTGTAATAAAGTGAGCGCTGTCTCGTTGGTTAAGATGGAGTGGTTCACTCGAAGTAAACGATACTTTTCGTGTATCAAAAATACGTGGAGCATTCTGACTATTGGCATCGAGTGGAATTGGCCATAAAGTATCTGTTGATTTATGAGGGCCAACAAAGAATTGTTGCTGTTCAAGTGTTACCGTATCATCGTCACGCGTGATTGTGACAACCGGATAGCCAGTCTGAGACAACCAGGTGTTCATCATATCCTTAATGTTCTTGTTGCTCGCTTTGCTGAGTGCACTCCACAAATCGTCACCGACGGTATTTTTATAGGCGTGATCGCTAAAGTATTGTTTAAGACCAGCTTGAAAGGCTTCTTCGCCGATATAGTGCTGTACCATGCGCATGAGGCGTGCACCTTTGGCGTAAACAATCGATGGATCAAAAATAGTATTTATTTCATCGGGGTGCTTGACATCCACCTTGACCGGTTGGACTCCGTCAATGCAGTCACGTCTGAGCGCCTGGATTGTTTCGTCCAGGGTGAAATCCAACCACGTATTCCAATCTGGATGCAAATGATCAAGTGCAATGAACGACATAAGAGTAGCAAAGCTTTCGTTGAGCCAGAGATCATCCCACCATTGCATCGTGACGAGGTTACCAAACCATTGGTGAGATAGTTCATGGGCGATAACAGACGCAACATAGCGTCGGCTCGAGATGCTAGTTGTCTGCGGATGGGCAAGGAGAGCAACTTCGCGAAATGTAATAAGTCCCCAATTTTCCATTGCACCAGACGAAAAGTCAGGAAGGGCGACGAAATCCGCTTTTGGCAGTGGATAAGGTGTGCCGAAATAGTTATCAAAAAACTCGACGATTTCAACGGCACTTTCTAGAGGAAAATCAAGGCTGGCGCTGTCCTGAGCCGGCGTGGCCCATACAGTAATATCGACACCGGTTTTTGTCTTGCGAGTTTTTTGCTGGAGCTCCCCGGTCACGAAGGCAACGAGGTAGGTACTCATCCGTGGGGTAGTATAAAAAGTTGTAATGAGCCGTTCGGCATCCACTTTTTGTGATTTAATCGGCATATTACCAAGTACGCTGACGTCCATTTCGGTCGTGAGATGTACATCAAACGTTGCCTTGGCGGCTGGTTCATCAATACAGGGAAAGACTTCACGGGCATGATGTGATTCAAACTGTGTTGCCAGTAGCTCTTTCTTGGTGCCATTGTGCTCAAAATAACATGGGTAGAGACCATGCATGCCATCGGTGATTTCTCCGCCAAAGGTAATGCTCACTTCATGTTCGCCAGCGCCAAGGCCTTCACTATGAAGTGTTAGCTCATCATCTTTTCCCATTTCGAACTGTGCAACCTTGCCATCGATAGTAGCACCGACAATAGTAAGATCTCTCGCGTGAAATTTAATTGGTTGATCCGCATGCGGCGACGAACCGGTGATTGTTACCGAACCATCAAATTTTCTGTCGGTACGCTCAATGTCGAGTGAGAGCTCATAATGAGCTGGGATAAAATAATCGATAAGTCGAGATACAGTAGTCATAGTATACTAGTATACTAAAGACGAGCAAAAATGACACGATACAGAGAACAAAAAAGACGGTTTATCGCTGTGATTGTCGCCCTATTAATAATAGCTGGTGGTATCGTAACGAATCAGGATATATGGCAGGTAGAGGTGCCGCGACAGAGTTCGGGGTGGGTTCAAAATAGCCCAGCTCTTGAAAAGCTGAATCAGTTAGAGGTGAAGGGGCGGGCACCAAAAACAGGGTATGATCGTGAGCAGTTTGGCGGTGACTGGGCGATGCGCGAAGGGTGCGATACGCGGAACATTATTTTATATCGTGACCTTACCAAGGCTGCAGTTGGAGATGAATGTAAGGTAGTGTCAGGGACGCTCGATGATCCCTATACTGGTCAGACAGTGACGTTTGCTCGAGGTGCTGCGACGAGTAGCGAGGTGCAGATTGACCATGTGGTTGCACTCAGCGACGCTTGGCAAAAAGGTGCGCAGCAATTAACCTACGAGCGGCGTGTACAGCTAGCAAACGATCCGTTAGAGCTCCTAGCGGTCGATGGAGAAGCGAATCAACAAAAAAGTGGTAGTGATGCCGCTTCGTGGCTACCACCGAACAAGGCTTTTCGTTGTCAATATGTCGCGCGGCAAATTGCTATCAAAGCTAAATATGAT
>CETZ01125610.1_pt1 | contig 15994 bp, 18 predicted proteins | sample 531441 | NCBI WGS metagenome assembly CETZ01 (sample SAMEA2623098, study PRJEB7988) | marine metagenome | isolation source: saline water (ENVO:00002010), including | reverse complement strand
GCGTGGACATCAAAGTCTTTAATGTCTCGCGTACACTCCGTGAGTTTTTCTGTCTGACGCCATGCTCCTGTGCGATTGACAGTGCGTGTCATAGGCACAATGTTTGTCATGAAATTACTTTGCTTGATAGAGACCTTATTACCGTCCATGTGGTTGGCTGGCACTAGGTGTCCTCTGTCGTAGCTAATTTTTTTATTTAGCTGAGCGTGGATTCGATAAGGAATCTTGTAAGAGTCCGTTGAAGATTGCTGACAATAAGAAGGAACATCTTTATCAATAAAAAATGATGACGCACGCTTTTCGTTCCCCGTGTCTTTGGTGGCCTTGTAATGGACGTAAACAGGGATGTTAGCATCACAATCGAGAACAACATCAAAGCCGTTATACCTGACTGCAAAGTGCTGGTTTTGTGCTGTAGCTAACGAAGACGTGAGCAGCGCTGCCGTTAATAAAATCGTCTTAATCATAAATACCTCTTATATAAAATTTCAAAATCTATTTTACTTTAAGTAAAGAACAGATGCACTCAAATATTGCTAACTATTACCTCACCAATAACTTCCCTTGTCTTTGCTGATGATGCTTCTACATGTCCAAGTAAATCAGCAGGTGAAATATTGAAAAGCATGCAAACGACACGGACTTGGTAGGTCGTTTTAATTTTCTTGCATACATCTTTTAGCTGGTGACTTAGGATAATGCCCTGACCAAAGGCTTTAAATTTTATCGTCCTCATCTCTACACATTCCATGCCTAGGCCTAAGAGGTCTTGCTTAGAGGCATTAATCCACGCGTAAATTTCCTCTATTTCAGAGGACTCCAAGACGTGTTTATTTATATTCTTCTTCCATAACGTATTCGCGTTCTGGTACATAATGCCTAGCATCTTAACGCTTAGAGCATAATGATTTTCGCAGGTATAACCGCTATTGCCATAAACATTCAGCATATAACTTAAGTTATCATCACTTAATAATGTCCCTTGTACCCACTCCGTTATACTTTCGCAATTATGACGTAAGAGTTGAGTAACGTTGAAAATGTCGATGTCATGTGTTGACGAAATAGGTTTGTCTTGAGTAAATGCTAAAATATCTTTGGATAAGTATTTTTGGAAAAGTTCTATTTTTGACTTGTACGTTGCGGCCTTGTCTGAGCACCATAGAAACCTGCATAAATAAAAAGCATCCTCTCTTCGCATTTTATCTAAAAAGCGCTCCTCTATAGCCATTAATCGTAGTGCTAAAGCCTGCTCCATAGGTGTGATAGTCTTGTTGCCAAGCGTGTCTTTTATTGTTGACTCAGAAAGCTTTACATAGGGCTTGATGATATTCTGTAAATGACTTTTAACTATGACGTTTGCTTGATCAAGCGAGACCCTCTTATTGTCGCCGAGCTTGACACAGACGCTTCTCCAATCCAGTCCTTCTATACCCATTGTCTCGCGATATGTAATAGTTTTAAGGCATGATTGGATACAGTGATACCATTCTACTGTTCTCTTGATTTCAAATGCTAAATCACCATTCGAATTATGAGACATATTGGGAAGGATGAGGTTGATATCAATATTAGAAGGATCTCCCAGCACTTTGGCTATATGCATAAGCAATAATATAACTACTCTTTGCTCAGGACTATTGCCGTCCCTGTCATAAAACTCGCTGTGGTAAACCGCTTCACTGACAGTATGCTCTTGCGAGATGTTTAGCTTTAGTGAGTAAGCTATATTTCTGCCAACATCTATATCTACTGAAAATAGGATGTCTACAGGACGACTGAGATCGACATCACTATTATGTTTAAAATCATCAATAATATCCTGTGCGCCTTCCTCTAATACTTCAAAGTACTCAGGCGTTATAGACTCTAGCTTATTTATGTTTTTTAAGTTCGCGTTCACTGGAGTTTTGTCACTCTATATTACAAATGATTTAAACGGTAGTATGGTTAATGTTTATGAAATTGTTATTAATCTCGCATTTACTTTTTTAATATTATCATATATTGACCAAAAAATCAACATATGCGGCGTTTTTTTTGAAAAGTCTGACGTTCATTGTGTTGACATGACTGCTCTTTATCTATAGCGTTACCCGCATTATAAGGAGTATTTTTATATGTTTTCTAAGTCTAAAATCATCCCTAAGTTAAAAAGTGCGGGGTCTATAAGCTTTCTTTTTTGGCTGGTAATGTATGCGTTTTCTATTATAACTGCTTTTTTACTCACGCTTGTGTATGTTTCTCAAAAAAACAGCATTGATATTAATAAGCTATCCATGTTTGAGGGCGCTCTAACTTTTATGGCCTTGGCGGTTTTCTTTATTACCCTTGTCTTTGCTATTACTCTCCATTTTCGGCTACGTGTTAATATTAGAAAGCAGAGCTTATCGGTAGCGGAATTTGTTCAGGAAGTGGTAAATAAAGAAGAGTCTGAACTAAAAGAATTTATGCGTAAGAATAAAGACTCAAAAAGTCTTCAAGTCGAGATTGCAAAAAACATCTTGATTAATAAAGTGGTCAGTGAGGAAGAGGCAATAATGAAAAGGCTTCCTTATAAACCTGAAAGCAATAGCAATTAGGGATTTTTGAATTGGTTAAGTTCGTCTTTGTATTGCTTGTCGTTATTGTTTCTATGCGTACATATGCGCAGGCGCAAGGTGACCTAGAGCCTTCTTATCATCACTCTGTGATTTTTCAGATTATCAACTCTTCCTTACCTGAAGTGCATTTCTTTAGCAGTGAGGTGAAGAGTGATATTGAAAAAAGGCTTGCTGTGTCACTAATAAAGAAGATGAACTTTATGGACATTGTCTATTCAGGGCAAGATATTAGCGAAGTGATGTTACAAAAGACGCATATTGAAAGTGCGTTAATGAGTGGAAATGTTTCCGAGTTGTTTGGTCTTGTTGAAAGTCTTCACGATAAAAAAATAGCAAGGCTACAGCGTATGAAAGCATTGCTAAGCGAAGTTTCTGCCGATGAAGTGTTAACGGCGTCTGTTTATAGTGAGGACAGGCTAAGAAACAAAATACAAACCCCTCTAAATGAAGCGCATCGGGATTTAGTCGTGAAGAAGGTGTTGATTTCCAAAGTTTCACATCACATTGCCTCAGGAAAGAGCTTTGAAGAAGCAAAAGGGCTGGTTTTAACAACAGTTCATGAAGAAATACTGATAGAGTCAAACAATGATAACGGTGAACATTTTTTTGAAATTATTATGAATGCGTTACTAGGATCATACGGCCCCTACAGTAAATACATAGCCCCCAGTGATATAGATAAGATAAAGTCGAGTTACGCTAATAAAAATTACAGAGTAGGGTTAGATCTTAAATTGGATGACGGATATATCGTCGTCAGCGGAGTGGTAAAAGGGAGTCCCGCAGAACTCAATAGCCAGTTTAGGGTAGGGGATAAGATCGTAAGCGTTAAGCATAATGACGAAGTTTACGATATGACCCACAATACACCCCGATATTTAGGAGAATTGGTTTCAGGTTTCTCATCAAAAAAAAGCCCTATCGTTTTTACTATAGACCGACATGGGCAACTGCTTACTTTCTCTCTATTTAAAGGTTTGATCGATAAGTTGCCAGCCGAGTTAGAAACCTACAAGTCACCTCTGCATCAGAACTCATCTTATTATCTTGCTATACCCTCCTTTTATAGTGGTATTTCGGATGAAGTGTTTACGGCAGTTAATAAAGCGCATGGCGAAGATGTTATTATTGATCTTCGAGATAACGGTGGAGGCTCACTGCTAGAAGCTATCAAAATATCATCACTTTTTTTAAGCGGTGAAGAACTTTTGATAACAAAAGATGTTGGAGGTAGTCGAGTATTTAGGGATGAGGATGACGTAACATTAACTAATAAGTTGATTATCTTAGTAAATAGAAATACTGCATCGGCGGCTGAAGTAGTGGCGTCAACGCTACAGTTCTATGGTAGGGCAGTAATTGTAGGTGAGTCTACCTTCGGCAAAGGAACCATTCAGCGATTCGTTGATTTTGCTAATAGTGATTTTGCCCCCCTCATCGGCAACATCAATGCTGGTGGAGCACTAATTACAATAGCAGGTTACTACAAACCAGATGGCATAAGTATTCATGGGACAGGTGTAACGCCAGACTTAACACTACAATATTGGCGCAACAATGCCGAGTTCGTAACGTTACCGCCAATCAGAGATGCTAAGAAGCACATTACAATGAAAGGCGATGAGTGGCGTGAACAATTGATAAGGGATATGCATCTTCATTTAAATAATAATCCGTTATATAAATATTCTATTAATAACCTCCCTTCTTTGAAAATAAAAAAAGAAAAAATAAGCACAGCCGATCTAATTGAAGCACACCACCAGCAGCGGGAACGTGAAAGGATTTATGATGACTGGCTAAATAAAGTTACTAAGATTCATGCAGGTAAGGAGTTGGAAGTTTCTTTTGATCCATTAATCGATCTGGTCAGTCTCTGCCTAAATGATTAATGTTATTGGTATAACCAATAATAATCTATTTAATTAGATGGTAATATACCTTCTATTATTAGGGGTTTATTATTATGAAATATATTTTCGCGCTTTCTATTTTTCTATTTTCACTTTCTTACTCTTCTTTGTCACTTGCCAATGAGGAACTTGAGTGGTCAGTTAAATTTGGTGGCTGGTCAAAACATAACAGCTCCAAAAAGTTTGGGCATTATGACTTCAATGAAAAACATAATGGCATTGGTGTCCAAGTGTGGAAGCCCCTAAGCCAAAAGCCATGGAGCTTAGGTTTAGAGGTGTTCAATATGAGCGACTCGTTTGGTCAAGACGCTAACATGGTAAGTGCAGCAGGTAGGTATAGGTGGGCACTGGGAAACGAAATAGTAAGTAGTGTAGATGTAATAGCAGGGATCACATATCACGACAGAGCGTTTTTAGATAATGTATATTATAGAGACGGTGACAAATACGTGGTTGTGGAACAAAATATTTTTAGAGATACTATTATTACGCCAAGCTTGATGTTAACATTTACCATGTTTGAAAGGCTGGAGCTGGATGTAACACACATTCCTTCCATTAGTGAAAACGAATATAGCGTCACATTTTTTAGACTCGGATATGCATTTTAACGAGTATCTGCAATAATACTATAGTATACATTTATTGGTTATACTTTAGGATAACAAGGGGCATGTGGCGGTTAAAAAAAAAGCATATTTTGCTTTATTTGCCTAAATATAAGACAACAGCAATATAAATACAGGCCTTTATACACTTGGCGATAAAACTTAATTTGTAATATTTACATGGTGTAGGAAAAAAATTGCCGAATAGGGCAAAACTTTGCAGTCGTTTAGTTTACAAACCGCATTTCATTGGCTATTATATACAACCTAAGAAAAAGGCTTATTAAAATCCTTTGCCTAATATATTCACATTTGGTTGAATAAGGGATTTTTTAACGCCGCATGCAACAACAGAGGTATTAGAGTGACCAGAAGTCAACGCTATGCAACCCACTTAAGATTGTCAAAGAATAAGGCAACATGCGTTAGGAATATTCAAAGACTGACTAAAGAGTTAAGTCTTCTTCCTCGTGAAGTAGCAATCGCATTTGACTCAGCATTCGGTCTAGATAAAAATCTTGAAGGATTTTTGCAGTCAAATTTCGGAATGGACATATCAAAGATTCCGAATAAGAATAAGATCATAAGTGACCTTCTTTCAGGTACATATGAAAACGATAATCCAGTATTGAGCTTAAATAACGGTGACTTAGTTGCTGATCAAATAGCGGCTTACGCATCTGTATCATCAGAGATCAGAGAGAGCTTCAATATTGAGTTGGATGAGGCGATAAGCGCAACAGAACTGCTACCGTTTTCAGATGATTTTTACCAACATCAAACATACTTTACACCTTTGTTTGACTCTCAGGATGATGTTTACGATAACATGCATCTGCAAGTGGATGTGTATAGCTCAATGCTTAATGTCAATAACACAAATGTTTTCGCGAGGACATTCTCGTCTGAGATAAAAGACGTAAAAATTACGCTATTTGAAAACAATATCCCTGCGGGTGTACTTTCAGCCAATTTCATCTCGTTCACTGATGAATGTATCTTTTCGGAGTCGAAAGGCTATCGTTCAATTAAAAAGATACCTCAGGCGGCTAATAACGCAACACTTATGGCTGACATTGAAATGATTGATGAGTCTTTAGTAGATATTCTTCACGAACTTGCATACGTTGCTCGGAAGCGTTCATTTTCAGCGGCCCAGAAACCTCATCTTAGTATAGCAAGTGACTTTGTGGCACAAAAAGAAGCGAGAGAGGGTAAGAATGGCATTCTCCATATCCGTAGTGTTGATATCGAGGATTGTCATAAACTCAAATTTACTGATATTCTTAACTCCTTATGTATACTTTTCTCAGATCATGGAAATTATGATGTGGAGACATACAAGGATGAGTGTGAAGGCTTCAATGCATTACTATGGGCAAGCTTAGAGCAAGATCCTAAAGTAAGTGCTAAGAGAGATAAGAAAAACAATAGCTGGATGGTCAATGGCATTTCAGCGATCACCGCTAATGCTGGAACGCAGTGGTGGCATGACTCTCTATCATCTTTTAATCCTGATTTCGATGAAGATATGACAACTCCTTACATTTTCGTTGAAAATAGCGAAGTGAATAGTGAATCACCAAAACTACCCAATAGCTTTGCAATGAGCATTGAAGATCTTTTGATAGAAGCATGTTCAGACAAAGACAAGATCAATATGCATTAGAAACATCACATATTGGTCTTGCTCTCTGGTAGCAGGCATTAACAACAAACAAACTTAAGAACCCCGTTTTACGATCATTAACGAGGTCTAGTTTTGTAACTTTTTGCTAAATATAGACTCCTAAGCCATTCTCTAAAGGCTTTAATTTTGCTGCGCGTCAATCACAACGTTGATTGCCACTTCGTCAATAACCACCTCTATCGTGATTCTATGTAACAATGTATGATTAACTGGACATAAAGAACTACTACTTTTAAGTTCAACTTCAGAGCCTCATATAAATGTCCATCAATACTATTAAACGGGCACAAAAAAAGGAACAGTTAAGTTCCTCTTTCTGATTTAGGTGTAGTTTTTATTACGTCTCAACAGCATGCTTGTCTTCATACTCTTCCCAAGTACTCACCTTATGACGGGACAGAGCCTCTTTAGCCTGATTAGCGACGATATTATCTATCAATGGCGAAATTTCATAGATCTTATCAATACTTAATGTGTCAATAAGATTGTTCGGCATAATAGAGGATATCTCAGCTTTTGCAATCTTAAAGAAAGCAGGGTGAATTTTTCTCGCTGCTTGCAAAAGGAGATGCTTAAAAATAGATCTTTTATGATCCTTCAAAAAATATTCGGCCTCATCTTTTGACAAAAATGGAGTGGGTAAGTGCTCAGCGTACTGACACCACTCCTGCATAGAAGTGAAACCGTAATGGTTTAGATAAATATCAATCTCTTTGATAATACGAAGATTATACCACTGTGACTTTTCCTCACAAAAAGCAATATCTTCTAGTACTTCAAATAAGCGGACTCCAAAAGTTTCTGAACATTCACACTTATAATAATTATTGATAAATTTAATTAAAGCGTTAACCTTCAGTTCTGCTGTCGCCAATATTGCAGTTGATTGCTGGGCATTCAATGCAACGGTAGCGTTCTCTTCAAACATGGTTGGTTTCTCCACCTACAATCCTTTTTAGTGTTGTTGTACCTTGTATTTTTATTATTCTTGTTTTATCAATACGCAATTAGTATATCGCTGCACAAAAATAATTCAACTTTTGTTCTATTTAATTTGTCAAATTAAATATTATCTATGTAAAAGACGACAAGTTAACACCAACTTCAAGGAAAATAGCAGTAATTAAGCGAAAAGGCTTTAAGAGAAATTAAAAGGTAAACTAACAAAAACTAATATATAAAATAACAATAGGATAGAGAAGGCAAGTTTAATTGAGAACAACAGAGGAAATATGGGCCAATATGAAATAAAAAGCCATGCTTATACATGGCTTTTTAAATTTATAATCAATGGGTGATTTATTGATTAGCAAATTGTCGCTTTTTAATGTCTGCAATGTTTGCGCAATCAATGCAAAGCTTAGCTACAGGGTTAGCCTCAAGGCGCTTAGGGTTAATATCTTCATCGCAGCTTTCACAAAACTCATATTCACCCGACTCAATTCGTGTCAATGCTGCACGGGTCTCTGCAAGAGCACGCTTGTCAATTTTAATGGCGGCATGAGCTTTTGCTTGCATTTCATAAAGCGATGCAATGTCATCTTCGCTGGTGCTCTCACGCTTTTCACTAACAATCTCTTGATTACTCTCAATGCGTGCTTTTAGTGTATCCACCTGCGCTAGTAATGTTTGTTTTTGGATTTCAATGTTCATAATAAATGCTCCGTAAAGGGATATTGTTGTAATTGGTTAACGGCGGATGATTATAGGAGGATATATTGATAAAGCAAGCAAAATATTTATTAATTGATTTATTATATTATTTGGTTAAAATGACAGGTGTACGGTTTATATAAAAAGATTATTTATTGGACAGACACATGCGCAACACAAAAAAGGCGATGATATGGCTGCAAGGCAAACCATCCTTTGATGAAATCGTTGAAAAGATCGCATCAATAGAAAAGCACATAGAGAATTGTGGAAGCAATCACCCTAGTCATAAAGACTTTAAGGGCGCGTTATTCCTATTGCAACAAGAGGAAAGTAAGATGCGAAAGTCAGATAAGCATCTTCAGAGAGGTTTTAATTTTGGTGATATGGATATCTCACCGCTAGGAAGTAATGAGGTGGCTGAAGTAAAACAATATGCAACTAAAGCTGAAAGAGATGCTGTGTTCCAAGCGCTGCGTAAGCAGATGAATTCCTTAGATAGACCAGTTCAGAAATAACGCAGGCGAATAGTCATTCGCAGAATCCATAACAACAAGAGAGTAATCAAGTGAGCAATTCTTCAAAAGTATTAAAAGATATTATTTCAATAGTGCAGCGTATTATCATTGCTGTTGTCTTTTTATGGGTTGTAATTCCCGTTTATACAGCGCCTTCAATTGATGATGCTAAGGGTGCGTATATGCATCGCTGGGAAGTTGAGCTTTGTAAGATAAATGAGTGTAAAGGCAGCGAGGATGCTAATCGACTTAAGCGAATGATGAGCCTTAAAGTTTCAAAAACCTTCGATAAGGCAAGCGAAATGGAGTTTGGTTATCTATATGCGCGTAACGCACTTAAATTATTCAGATTAAATAGTCCTGTTATTTATGGTATTCACTTACCTAGTACGGAAAATATAATTGGAGAAAAGGACATCTACAGGAACACGCTTACACAAGATGGTGGATCTAATATTTCCTACAACATATTTTTTGTTCTTGTGGCGTCAGCGTTACTCAATTCGCTAGCTACCTTTTTGTTGTCAAAAATATATAGCGCGTGGCATCAACCGCATTCTGATAAGGCTGATGATGGTGTGGATGTGGAGAATAAATCAGCGGAGACAAGTAAAGAGACCGTATGCGAAGATATGAAAGGTCCAAGCGAAGAGAAACCTAGCGAAGAAAAGCCATTCATAAAAAAGGCCTCCCATTTCAAAGCAGTGTTCGACGCTCAAAGAAACAAAAAGCGTGGAGAAAAGGGAGTATGAAGCTAGAGAGCAAAATGAAATTAAAAGCGCTCGACATATGCAGCGTAATATTTTGGCTAGTAGTAGCGGCTCTTTTCTATTGTTGGCAAAGCGGATACTTTGAAGATACTAATCAGATATTACTAACTCTTTTTCAGGGTTTGTTGTTTTTATTCTATGTGTGGTTGCGCTGGCGTCTGGTCGGTATAAAGAGCGCCATTTACAAGCGAAAACGATATCATTCTTAGGACATCATACTTAGGCTGACATCAGCCAATTGAGAATACTTTCAAAATAACACCAAAGTTTGAGCGGTACAGGGAAGTCACCCTTTGAAGTTCTAGCGACAATAGATAAAACAAACAAAAAAGTGAGATTTATACATGTTTAAAATTATTTCAAGTAAAGGCAATAGCATAATCAAATACGTACCAAAAGATATTGGAATGTTGTCTACAATTGCGATAGTGATAGTAGCGGTGGTGAGTCTATCGCCGTTACTCAGTAAGGATGAAAATATTGAAGATAAGAAAATAGGCTCTGTATTCCTTCATAATAATTCTCAAGCACCGAAGGTTGGTTATTTACAGCTTGGCGCTCATGGTCTCAATGAAGATTATGTCAAACGTTTCGAGCATCATGTTAAAGATGTGTTAGGCCGCGATGTCCGTGTAAGACACTTTTCGGAGAACAAGGCGAGTAAGTTCTATGGCATTAATAGTACATTTTTTCAAACCATGGACTATTTAGTTGGCGACGATACCTATTACCGCCTTAGTGCTCGCGAGTCAAAAGAAGAGGGGGTGTTTTATGTGGAGCATCATTATAGCTACGATGACGAAAAGCGTTGTATATCTACCAATCGCGAACTGAAGCGCTCGCTAACGGAAGAGTACGGGCTAGAAAAATGGTTTGAGACGACGATAGGGGTAGTTGAGTTTAATGTAGACGCAGATAATCAAGTCTTTTCAATGATAGATGATACCTATGGGGTATTTCTGGGGTGGTCATGTGATCATCTTGAGACTTATGACGGGAGTAGGAATGTTACCTATATACGCATCGGTATACTTCCTTCACGCTATAGTGAACGTAACAAGCACAATGAATTAAGCATTGTGAGTAATACGATGCTAGCACATAAAGAATAGGCATCGACCACCCATTCTTAGGACATCATACTAAGGTGTTTTATTCTTCCTCTATGTCTCTTAAGCACAAGAATGATTGCTTTTTGACGTCAAAAATTAAAAGGCATTAATAACCTTATGCATTGGGGTTGATACACTCTATTTATATTTGATTTCAATATTGAATGTGGATAGGTGGTTATAAATAATAAACGTTGAAAATAAAAGTGACAAAAATAGCGTAGTCGGTCTATTATATTGTCTTCGCGTTTAAGGAAATTTATTATGAAATTAAGTAAGTACACATTAATGGCTGGTTTTTGTTTTGCTCCTATGGTTGTTTTAGCACAGGGCATTACTCAATCTGAAGATGAAATAAAGCAATCAGTAATTGATAGCGTCAAAAAAGAATTTGATGGAGCCATGCGTGACGACCCTTCTTTAACGATCAAAACAGAGAACATTGATTATGACGTTAAGCATGAGATCTTAACAGTCACAGGAATGGAAGCAGTATCGACTTCAACAACCGATCCTTTTCGCGTTATTGTTGATCGCGTACAATCTGTTCATCCAAGTGTGCTAGCTAACAAACCACTTGATGAGATCTTCATTCCTAAGAATGGTTTTGTCTCGATAGAGGGTATGAAAATTGATGTTGACTATCTTTTGGCATCAATGAAAAATGATCCTAATCAAGTTTATACTGAAAGTGATTTAGCAGAGTCAAAAGCCTACTTAGATTATTTTAAGGGTGATGATGCTTTTGTCCGCATTGACCTACGCTCTGATGTTAATGGTGATGAGTCACAAGGTTTAACCTCATTATCTGTTGTTGATGTAGAAAATGTAGGTACTATTAATGTTAACGCAAATGTTGGTGGTATTTATGCGTTGAATGGTTCGTCATTAACGGATCAGAACTTACCAATGCTAGCCATGGGTTCATTGAGTCTAGACAGTCTGACATTTGGTTTTACCTCATCAGGCCTTAGTGAATTTGTTGATTTATATCTTTCTCAAGAAAATAAGTCTAAATCTGAATTGCTCTCAGACATTCAGTCAGAGTTAGATAAGGTGAGCGCTAAAGGTACACAGTTATACAAAGACGAAGTTACTACTAAGTTGTATTCAGCATTATATGAGAGTATCAATGGTGGGAAAGAGTTTAATGTTTCCTTCTCTATAAAGAATATCAACATGGGTACAGTGATGGCGCTAATGTCACAACAAAGCGAGCAGCAACAATCCAAATTTATGCGTGATACATTACAACTTGATGTTAAGGCTTCAGCGCTCTAACGTCTTGAATAATTTTGTTATCAAAAAGGACGGTTAATTTCCAAGCCGTTTACTTAACGTGGATCTGTTATTGACAGATTCACGTTTTTCATTAAGCGAGATGAAAACACAGGAGGATAAATGCAGAATTTAGTTAAAGGAGCTACAGTCATTCGCTCGCTGCTTCCACGAAAAGTCATCACTCAAGAGGTTGATTTAATTCCAACTAAACTTGAGTGGCGATGGCTATCTAGGGTTCAAAAACTTCGGCTAAATACGCCGAAAGCCATGTACAGTTACTATTCACTAGACTTTAAAGTGAGTTAGCGTAAAAAACGGAGAAAGAAATCTTTCTCCGTTTATCCCTCTAAAGCCTAATACTCATCTGCAATTCAATCATTATAGAAACACATTAAGTAAACGGTTTGATTAACATTGTCCTTTTTTATTTCTTCTGGATGGAGTAGGGGAGTAAAAAGTGTGTTATTGTTCACAAAAAATAATATAAATAGACTATTATAAGTTGAAATCTCAGCCTAAGTAGGTACACTACAACCAATGCAGCAATGGAATGGGAAGCGGGGATTGATTAAGCCTTCCTTAGTATGATGTCCTAAGAAATCATTGCGGTTGATGCGGTGCATGGTGGTCTTTACCACCCTAAAAGTATGATGTCCTAACACGGATCTACTTTCTATAAGGTGTATGTATGAGTTCGTTCTATCAGTTCATGATTAAATCATTATTCTTCCTGCTCTTCGCAGTTGAAGTCGCGGCACTTATTTTTGTCGACTCCCCTCTGTCCGTCGGGCTGGTGGTTATTCTAATGACCCTTTCAGGACTCCTTATCGCTTACTATCACCAACTTAATCCAAAGTATGAGCGTACTAGTACATCCCAGTTTAAGAAGATTTTAATCATCAGCCCTCTGGTGATGGTTATTTCGTTATTTACCATCCTGTCGTCCGATGTCTCTGCGCCTCTGCGTAGCTTCCCACTATGGTACTGGCTTTCTGTTTTGTCACTTTTCCATTTTGATACCTTTCGTAGTTCTCTTTCCTATTTCGGTAAACAACGCCCCCTTGTCACTGATGTAAGAACTTATTATCACTTTTCTCTCTTTATTCTACACTTCGGAGTCGGAGCAGCATTTATGGCTATCTATAGTGCAGTGGGTTTGGCGGTTGATAATGACTATATTACTGGAACGGCGAGAGAGATCTTTATGTTCGGTGCGGTAGCTGTCGTCTTTTTAGCAGTATTTGTATATTCATGGCACGTATACCGTAAAGCCCATGCCTCTGGTGAGAGAAGTGCGCTAAAAGCATTCGGCGCAGAATTTAGTAAGCAATACAAGTCAGGTATTGCCTCAGCACTTAAACCAGAGGAGCGTTCTAAGTATGTTTAAATCATGGCAGTTATTGGCACTTAAAATTATTTGCGGGTTATTTATTTTTCTTGAATTGTTTAATTTAGTTTATTTCAAAATCATGCAGGGTACGCCTCTCGGCTTCGCTAATGTCGCCGACTCCATCACGTATCTGATGCTATTTGCAGCAAGCTACTACTTGCTCTGTCGCATTGGTCATAAAGATATTGCCCAGCATTATGAAAAGGCCGACGAGGAAGAAAGTAAAGAACACCAGAAGTGATAGGTAAAGACAAGGCTGTCTCGTTAGTCATAAGTTTGTTGTGATTTTAGTTTTACGGCGTATAATTAATGCATGGTATATATAAGGTCGTGTAATGAGTCTACGTAGAAATGTACTAACATTTTTTAAGCATTATCTGTTAATGACATTGTCATTCAGCCAACCCATGCTCATGGTCGCGTGCTTATTCACCCTATGTGCTGGTGGGATTTCGCATGGCGCTTATATGTTATTTTTTGTCACCTTTTTAACCACTGCGCTTTTCTTACTTATCATGACGAACGAACTCTTTTTGTATTCCCGTAACCTACAGAGGATGAGCTGATGAACTTGAGTGAAATTAAAAAAGCCCCTAAGCAACATGGTATTCAAATGTGTAAGCAAGGCATGTCCATTCATGCTAATCCTTTTAGAAATACAAACGGCTATCCAAAAGAACATGCCCTTTGGATTGAAGGATATCAAGAAGAGGTCAAGCGCCGAGTGAAGAGGTTGGAAAAGTAACATGGTTGCCCCAATCTCGTTTTGTCTTGCGTTATTGTCATCGTCATACATTAGCTTAACGATGCCTTACTTGACTGCCTTTTTTCCTTCCCATTTGCATGCTCTTGGCAACCTAATGCTCGTCGGTGTCGGCGCGGCTTTTTTATTAGGGTACAAGAATGCACAAGACGATGAGGCCAAAATGGTATACGCGAGCATGCTCTGTTTGGCGATATGGCAAGTCTGGTTCTTCTTTGGTTTGGGTAATGCATTTATTTTCCTAGAAGGTCTCGCTTTACATACTGGGCTTGTATTGCTGATGTCCTTAGTCTTACTCTTTCCTGTCAGCCTCTTTTCACTTGGCCTGCGTTACCTACGCTCGCCAAGTCTGGTCAATCATTAATCTCTTGACAAAATACTGAATGGATATACAGTAATCTCTACAACACATGTGGAGATTACATTATGGAAAACGTCGAAAAGGAAAAAGAGTGGACCATTGAGGATGAAAAGAGCCTAATTCGGGAACACATTGGCGCACTTTCATCCCTAACACGAAAACTTCACACTATGCTGATGTCTTTGCCCGATTTGGAAAGACGTATTACAGCCCTAAAAGTACGTTCAAATAATACCCCTTCCGAACTCGCGTGGCAGGTCACAAATGACATGGACGAAATTGAGCAAGGCTTGCACATCTTCTCGAAACTTACCTATGAGGCTGACCAAGAAGGGCGGGAGGCTAAGAAGTTCCCCTCAGTTATTCAACTTGATCGCCAGCAGCATGCACTTATTCATCACGCCCTTTGTGAGATAAATATTCATAAAGATGCCCTCAACGCATCCAACCAGCGCCTGAAAGAGAATATAGGAAAGCTCTCCGCTCAAGTCTGGCAAGAAGTAAAAAGCTATGCCTCTATCATTCAGATACTACGGCATATCAGTATTATCGATGATGACGTGAGCTATCTTGGTATTAGTTTCATGGTAAAGCCAGTCGTTAAGCGCCTCAGTAAAGAAAGAGCGATAGAAATGCTGGAAAAGAAAATAGACTTCTGTACTGAGCGTAGTAGTTCACTCAGTCGCGTACCGTTTTTGTCTGATGTAAAAGCACAGATAAGCAACGCCAATGAAGATGCATATGAAATAAAAATGGCAAGGCAAGGCTCACCGAGGTTTATGGTCAATGCAAGAGGAAAGGCTAAAAACTATCAAGTCATGGCATCAATGCCTGTTTTTGTATTCACAGAAGGTGTGCATCCTGTGAATTTACCCGCAGGAAGAAAACGCCAACCTAGAAAAGACAAGCGCATTCCTTTGGGAGAGGTGAAAAGCGAGTTTGGTCTTTACCTCGTGCCCAAACCTTCTCGCTAAATATAATCATTCCCTATTAGGAAGGCAACAGAGTGACCTTTTACTGCCGCGTTCGCAAATTCAGAAGGAATATGTTTGCGAAGGGTGTTTTGTATAGCTCTGTTGTCTAACTCCGACATCTTATCTATTGTACTTTCTGTCATAGTAAGCCGTGTTGCAAGCAGCATGGTTCTCGAATATCTATTTTCCCTGAAGCTTCGAAGTGTAAATATATTGCACGACAAACCCTTGTCTTCGGGAACTTGCCTATCTTTTAATAAATATTCTGCAAGAACCCATGCTATTGCCGCATTCTGCTCTTGATGACTAATGGTGTCTGATAAAGACACGACCTTGACCTTATCGTCATTTTTAATGA
>CETZ01123723.1_pt1 | contig 16028 bp, 15 predicted proteins | sample 531441 | NCBI WGS metagenome assembly CETZ01 (sample SAMEA2623098, study PRJEB7988) | marine metagenome | isolation source: saline water (ENVO:00002010), including | reverse complement strand
ATTGAGCTGAGCATAGACGATATCAGACGTGAGACCATTTGTATTGTATCCGTCCATGGTTGAGATGAACGTATTTACGGTATTTACAAACTGCTGGATATTAGACCTGGTGCCGGAGTCTACTTTGCTTTCAACCGATTGCAGGTTGCTCACTGCGGTTTGCAAGTTGGTTTTGGTTTGCGGGGTTAAGAAGGTATAGCCGGTAATACTGCTTTGAACCGCAGCGTTCATAGTATAGGATGGTGCGGCTTCCTGGATTGCAGCCCAGGGCTTGGTATATTGTTGTGTGGCAGGCATTAGCTGGAAGCCTGTGGCCGGAAGTCCGGGTTCTTCAGTTTGAGTATGGTCACCTACCGCACCGGATAAGAAGGACAGTTGATAAAGGAGGGTGGAATTTTCACCCAAGGCGGTTTGGGGAAAGTCCCAGGCGGCAACAAAGTTTCCATTGCCGTCTATACCCACAGTAAGTTTCTCTATCTGTATGTTGGTGGCTACATTGGTTAATTGACTTTGTACGCGGCTTAATAAGGGTTTTACCTTATTGATCAATTGGTTAACCTGGTCTTCGGCTTTCTTTTTCTCACTGTCACCACCTCCAAACCAACTTTTAATAGTATCCCAAATCTTGGAGAGGAAGCTGGCTACGGTAGCGGCAGCGGCAGCGGCAATAACGGCTACTACTACACCATCCAGTTCAAGCACGGCACCTAAATCACCGGCTATTTCTCCAGCTTCCAAAGCTTCTTCCAAAGCCTCTGCGAGGTCTTCGTCTTTAGTTTTGCAAAGTATGCGCGCAGCAATAGAGGCACTTACCTTTTTAGCAGCCACCAGTGCTATGGCTTCATAAGTTTTCGGGTTGCTGATGATATCCTGGAATATAAGTTCCAGGTTTTGTGGGTTGGTAGCCGTATCCCAAATGGCTTTCGGCAGGTCGTCTAAAGAAGTTGGGATGGAAAAATCTATTTCAAAATCTACGGGCACGGTGGTTATGCTCTGGCCGGCAATGGTAAGCTCTACGGAAACGGTAAGGGGTACCTGCATGATACCGGTTGATACCTGTGAAGGTTTTTGCCCACTGGTAAGGGACAGGGAAAAAGTGGTTTTAACCTCATTGTTGAACATGGAGTTCACCAGGTCCTGGCAGCCGTTCCCCCCGAGCTTGTTCAGTTGGTTTACTATGTTTTCTATGGCTTTGGCGTCCTGGATTTCCTGTGTACCTAACCCATCAATGCTGGTGATGGAGAAGTCGCCTTTGGTCCATTGCCAGTCTATAGTTATAGAAGGAGTGCCCTGGTGCTGGTAGGAGCCACTGAAAATACCATTGGAATAATCCATGGTGAAATTGCCAATGTCTGTACCAAATAAAGTGAGGTTCTGAACACTTACCTCAAAGGTTTTCTGACCGTTGGTGGTTTTAATGGTAAGGGTAGGGGCGGTCAGTTGTATGAAGTAAACCGTGAGGGTAGTGGTTTTTTGGGATGGGGTACCAATGTAGGTTCCTGAAAGTTCAATTCCGTCACTTTCCACATCCAGATCAATCTGGAAATTATATTCCTCAAAAAACTGCAATACCGCATCCAGATGGTAACCTTCTTTGTAGGTTACCGAGGTGGAGGTTCCGTTACCGGAGGTTGATGGTGGATACTGAAAGGTATAAGCGCTACACTGCTGTGCTGTGGAGCCTGAAGGGCATTTAAGGTAATACATGCTCCCGGAAACCAGACCAATGGCTTTGGTTATATCGTCTACCCACTGCCAGGGCTTCTGGATTACCTGAACTACAAAGTCGTAAATGGTAAGTACAGGATTGGCAGTGAGGCTTACCAGGGCCAGGCGGGGTTCACTTTTCTCAAAAATAATGGTGCCCTGCAGAATGAGGTTGTTTTCCAGGGCTTCCAGATTAATCTGCCCATTAATGATGAGATCCGTGCTGGCTGGTATTGCTTTGGGCTGAGTTTGAGCAAAAGTGTGGTCAATATCAAGGGTAAGCTGGCCAAAGTTTATCCCGGTCATCCCAAAGGGTGCGTCAACAGTTTGGGTGGAAGAGCCTGTGGATAGTTCCAGGCTGGCCAGGAGTTTCGTGTTGTTTACGGTAAGGTCTCCCTGAAAGGTAAAGGAGGGTTTATCGGTTCCCAGGGTAAAGGGGGCAAACTCCACACTACCGCTTAATTCGTATTGATCCTGATTGGAGGTGTACTGAAAGAGAATATTCTCGCGTCCGTTGTTTCCACTGAATTTAAAAATATTCAATAGCGTGAAAGTAGGAAAGGATGCAAATAGTGCTGAGTTAGTTGGTTGAGCAGGAGTTTTTTGTGTTTCGGTTTGGGTGCGAAAGCCATATATGGTGATGTTGTTCATCTGCCCGCTGTAACCAATGGTAAGCATGGAGTTGAACAGGGATATCTGTCCAAAATCCATTATTGCCCAAAAGCTGATACCAGTTACCTGATCTGATGAAAAAGCCTGCGTAAACTGCTGCGTAAAATCCTGCGGCATATTGCTAAGCGGGAAGGATGGTGGCATAAGTGCTCCGGCTTTCCCGGTGGGGGTGGCGGCATTGGGTTGCAGTTGGCTGATCTGCTGAAGGGCCTGGGTGTAGGTGAGGCCCGTATTAGTTTTTGGGGAAGAACCCTGACCCGTGGTATTCTGGGTTTCATTCTTTTTAGCCATCCGGAAGAGTCCGGCACTTTGAATGTTAATGGTAAGGTTGGGAAAAGTAGTGCTAAAGATGGCCGACAGGATATTGCCGATGTTTAGGGTTCCTGCAAAGTTGAGGTAAACAAGGGTGGCGTTATCGGAGATAAAATAGGCCCCGGTTACTTCTGCTTGCTGTACAGCTGATGAAAGATCTCCACTGAGGCTTATATCGCAGCCTATGGATATAACCTGACCGGAATAATCAGGGTCTTTTCCCTGGGTGGGCGCCTTACTTAAGTACTCATAAAAAAGATAGCCCTGGTTAATGGTAAGAGTAGTAAGCAGGGGGATAGGGAGGCTTATATTTTTCACGGCTCCACTAAAGGCCAGCTTACGGTCTTCCCCGTTTTGACCTTCCTTGCTAATGCTCCCTGAAATCTGAGCCACGGGAATGGAGGAACCGGCCGGCAAAACCACATTAAGGCCGTTGAAGCGGTTTTTGACCACGGTGGCCAGATCCAGTCCAGACCCGGAAACCCGGGCCGCAAAGGAGAATGAATCTTCCCCGTATTGGGTGCTCAGGTCTATCTGTACATCGTCAACCACAATAGCGGTTGACAGGCCCATAGATGTGGTAGCCTCCGACAAAATGAGTAGCGTTTAAGGGTTGGTTGTGGCTTACAAATGGCTTGATGCCGTATGCCGCGTAATATGGTGCGCTCCTGGAAAGAAATCCACCCGTGAATTTATGGCTTCACGGATGGATGCTATTCAATGGATCATGTTATTATTGTTGTGGAGGGTTGGGGGGCGTAGCAGCCTTGGTTCCCTTGGGACCATCCGTAGGGGGAGTTGTGGTGAAGGCACCCGTGGCAAAGCTCACCGAAAGGTTGTTTATGGCAAAGGAAGTTCCGGAAGGAAGTATGGAGGCCGGGGGGCTTAGTTGCAGATACATGTTCTGGGGAGCTCCTGAATCAGTAGCGGCATCATAATAGGCTTCCATCCATAGCAGGGTTGGTACATTTTCACCGGTGGGTGTTTTAGCCTGTTCCGTTTTGCTGTATATCATCAATTCATAAGGTGATGCCTGAACGGGGGTGGAGGTTGGAATGTCTACAGAGAGATCATAGGTTTCTCCGTTAACTGAAATGTCTGTTTTAATGGATCCTGAGATTGATGCGGATCCTGAAGCTTCTGTACTCATGACTTAAAAGGTTTAGTTATATGATTGATTATACCCATTCCATGTCTTTTAATAAGTAGAGTGAGACACAAAAAGGCTATGTGAAGTTAAGATAAGACCTTTGAATTTTTGGGGAGGAAAAGCGGGTTAGGTTGGTTATTTATTGCAGACGACATAAATCCTTTAGTGAAAAGATGCTTTTTTTTATTGGATGGCTTTGGTTTAGTTATATAATATTTTGCAATTAAAAAGGATTTAGTATGAGTATAACTTTATGTTGTGAAGTTCAAAGGATAATGTAAAAAAGTAGTTTATAACGTATTTAAATTCTGATGGCTAGTGTGAAGTAGTGGGTGGAAAAGTTGATAGGCTGATACGTTTTATATGGTGTGGGATGGTCTCTGCTTTTTTTTTTTGTGCAATATGCGCAGCAAGAGCTGATACTGGGCGCTTCAGCTTGGGGAAGAAAGCTTTATAAATCTGGTGGAGAACAATTGTTGATTATAAAAAAAGCCACTCCGTAAGGAGTGGCCTTTAAATTTAAATAGAGTTATTTCTTGCCTTCGTTCGTAGATCAGTAAATTCTTATATCCGTGGGAGAGGTGAATTCAGCGATGTAAGACCGGCATTTGCTATCGCAGTGTGCACCTCCGTCTTTTATGGGGAAGTTGTAGCAAAAGCGGGCAATGGTAATTCCTAAGTTGGAGCAGGCCCTGCAATTAGGGTCAGCCGGAGTAATTCCTGCTCCGGCCCATTCGAGTTTGGTTCCACCACATGGTGAAATAGGTGTAACCGAATTGGGAGGTATACAAACCTGGCCGGTAGTGCAGGCGTTAGCACAGTTGTTGGGACTTTTGGCCCGCACTTCTACTATGTAATAGCAATCAGTGGTGTTGGTAACCATAACGCTGGCCGATTGAGCGTAGCTCATAACAGATAACAGGGTAAAAGCCATCAGGGCCAATGCCCTTTTGGTACTAAGAAGAGTTTTCATGGGTTAATGATTAAAAGTTCAACCCAAATATAGATCAAAGACAATAGTATAAAACAGAGAGCTTTATACTAGTATTTTAAACGTGTACTATCGTGAAAAGGTGATTGTAATGAGGTGTGATGTTATATTTTTTACGTTGACCTAACGTAGTAGTTAAGCTAACAAAATTGTTAGCTCTGCTGAGCTGGTATATTGGTGCTCTTTAGTTCAAGAGAGAGGTACTTATATATCATCATCCCGGAAAGCAGCATGGTGGAAATAAAATAAGCCAATCCCACAAACAGTAATTTCTGAGCATCGGCATTGAAGGTTTCAAATTCCCTGAATTCTGACATTAAAGCCAATAGCATATACAGGCTGGTGCCAATGAGTATTACGGGGATTATAAGTCCTATAATCCGGTTTTTGAAAATGAGCTGAAGAACCAGAATAATTAGCAGGCCTATGGCAACGGGGTTAATGATGCGAGCGGCAGAGACCCAATAAAAGAGAACTGCTACCATTAAAAGATATTCCGGTGACTGGAGTAAGGCTTGCTTTATTTTTTTCATTTCAGGGGTTGATTTATTGTCCTTAACGGTGAAGGGGTGGTTTTAGTGTTGCAAGGCTATGGGGTTTAAGAAATCAGATCATACCGTTCAGGCTTCAATACCTCACGCCAGGAGCGTGACACTCAGCCTGACTCACTAATTTTATTGTAAGGGTGGTAAGGAACCGGTCCTGGCTGGGTTGCCAGAGCCAGTCGAACTATAAAAAACCAAAGCCCCGACTGGGTGCCGGGGTTTGGATTAGGACTCAGAAATCTGATCAGGATAATTTAAACACATTTACCTTGATAAAGCCAGTATTGTTCTGATAATCTGAATCGGCACAATACAACTTTAATTCAGGCGCGTTTCCGTGGAGAACGGTTATCTGCGAAAAGGTTCCGATGGTAAAGAAAGTTTGGCCATCATCAAAACTTCCTACCAATGCACCTGTGTTGATGCTTTGATTGGTGCTGCCAATCTGGACTGTGCTGCCTTGTTTTCCATTGGCATTTGTTGACCACTCTTCTCTGTGGTCCCAAACGTTCCATCTTTCTTCGGGGTCGCAATAAAATACCAATATGCTTCCGTATTCCAGAGATAAGCCTTCTACGGCTTTGCCTACTCCACCGTTGCTGCTATTGGTTTTTGCTTCAACTGCTATTTCCATGTTGTAAATAATTATATTCCTACTCATAAGGCTTTTCGGATTTACGCCTCCACCATTTACCCTGTGGAAGGGTCCGTTTTTTCAAGTGGGTTCTGCTCCACTTTTTCAAAAGCTTTTGTTGAAACAAATGTGGCTCGGTTTGGAGTGGGATATAAGAGTAGAAAAGAGGGGATTGTGAAATCAGGAGATTTCACCTCCCAGTGATATTATTGCGTGGAAGTGTAAACCGATGGCTTTTACGGTTAAGCAGGATGTGCCTGGTGGAAGGGCAATGTTGTCAAAGTTGTAGTATAAACCAAGTGTGGTTTTTCGCTTAGTTTGGGAAGGTTGGTGGTTAAGATGGTTTAAAAATTCCAATTGATAAGAGGAAGTTGTCTTTTAGAATTTATGTTCCAAAGACCTATTTGGATGCCTTTTAAGTGATTGGATATATTGACAATACCGAATTGTAGTCCTCTGTTAAAAGTGCCGTGAGTAAAACCTCCAGCCTGAATTCCATTTATGTGAACACTGCTGGTAAATAAGCCTACCTGTATACCATTCAATTGATAAGCCCAGCCAGATGACCCTATTTGTATGCCGTTTTGAAGATAAACGTGATTGGTAAGCAGGTTCAGGCTAAGCCCATTTACCTGTTGATTATCCTGGGCAATGGTGCCGATACTTGCTCCATTTACGTGGCAATCGCAATAGGTGCCGGTAAGTGAAAGGCTCAAGCCATTTACCCGCTCAGCGGCAGCTGTCAATATTTCATTTTCTATACTGCTATCGGGTTCCATGGAAGGGCTGGAGCCAGCCATTACTATACCCCACCCACTTCCTAGAAATTCCAGTCGTATCCCATTCGTTAAAACCTGATTAAACTGCCGGGTAAACAGCGCATAACCGCCCACCGCCAGACCGTGAGTAATGTTGCTGTCTATTTGGTAAGTCCATACCGGCCAATGGTGTTTCGATTGCCCGGATTGAGCGGAGCTGGCAATGGAAAAAGTTAGGGCAAGGGCTAGTAGTATGTTTTTGAGTGTATGGATTTTACAGGTTTAAGGTTGATATGAGTAGATTGAAGATACGAAAGTAAGTTGTATGCGTGTTTGGGGTTATGCTGAAAGGTTTGTTCGAAGCCTGACGATGGGGAACCGAAGTGTGGTTCTCCAGGGTAGCTCTGCAAGGTGATTTTAGTTGGTCTTCAAAAACTGTTGTGCCTCCATCATTTGAAATTCAGGGTTGTCTTCCAGGAGTTGGTGTAAGTAGCGGATGTGCCCCTGTCCGAAGATGATCAAAACCCGGTCATCAGCCTGGGTGTTCTCTAAAATATTCCGGTATATAAAAAGGTTGCGCTTATACCACTCTGCCACCAATTCAACGCCTATATTGTTAAAGTCAAAAGAGCGCATGAGGTAGGGCAGGCCGTCAATGTCCTGTTCTGTTTGCTGGTAAGAGAACAGTACGCCTGCCGTGTCTTTAACGGCAATGGCTACGTTGTTGTAATAATCATGATTTCGCAGCACCTGTTTCTTTCTATTCATGTGAAGCAGGTTTTCCCGCACTGTGCTTTTTAAAAATTGTTCTTGCTGCCTTTGGATCTGTGAAGCCTGTTCTGCCTTGTTTTTTTGGTAAGCTTCCAATTGCAGGGTGTCAGCAATAAAGTCGGCATACGGTCCTAACCATTGCCCGGGATGGTCTACGGCAATAATCTCAGCTATACCGGATTTTTTGGCCAGCCGGAAGCCTATTTGGTAAACCTCATTGGTGCCTCCTTTAATTTTATTCAAGGTGATTTTATCATTTTTATACAGCTTTAACAAGCTGTCCAGCATGGGTTGATAGGCGGGGGTAAACTCCACAAAAATCTTGGTGGGTTTGAAGTCGGCCAGTAAGTCCACTACTTCCGCTATTTCCTTTTGCCGGGTTTCGGAAAAATAGTCATCCACCTCCATGTTATAGGTATCCTGACCGGGGTTGTTAAAGTGGTACATTCCCAGTAACAGGGCGGGAGTGCCTTCCTGCATTACGGTTTGATCCGCCTGTTTTTTGGGCTCTGGCTTACATCCTGAGAAAAGGATTCCTATCAGTAAAGTTGAAGCTAGTTGTTGGCTTTTCATGGATAAGGGGTTGGTTTGTAGAAGCTAAAATAGTGAAGTATGGGTTTTCCAAGGTTACTGCCGGCTTGGTGAGCAGGCATAAGCAGTGCAGGTAAACTAGTCAGGGTGCTATACCTGCGGCACTTCGCCAAGCTCAGCAGGGGCATAAGGTCAAGACTACCTTTTTTCCCTGAAACTACAACTGATGGGGTGTAGTTCCCTTTAGGATCATCTTTAAAAATACAGCATAGTGATCACCATTTTTTTCTGGTTTTGAGGCCAGCTGAATTTCGCATCCTCAAAATGAGGCGGGCCTAGAAAACCCTTGGCGTTTTGCAAAGCACAGGCATCTTCTTTGGGCATCCCTAAAACGTTGGTGTCCAGCGTGCCGCTCTGGTTTTCATCGTGCACCACGGCCAGCGCATAGGTGCCTTGTGGTAAATTTTCTATAACAAAGCGGCCTTGGCCATTTTCAGGTTTTACGATTAGTCTCTTTAAGGCGTGTTTGGTTTCCATCGGGAAGCCTTTTCCGGAGTTGAAAATATCCAGCACCAACATGCCCTTATTATTCTTCAGGCCATTCACCTCCACAATGAGCTTATCGGTGGTTTGAGCCTTAAGGCATGGGGCCAGGGCAAAGAGCAGTACGAGGCTAAGCATTACTTTTTTCATGCTTATAAAGATTTGAAGTTTAAGATGTCATTAATCGGCAGGTGATCCCCAATATGTTTTCCATAATGGGCAATCTCAATGATCCCATGCGGATTGATCAGGAAATTGGCCGGAAGCAATTCCGGCTGGCCGTCAATGGTACGTGACGCGGGCAGGTATTTCAACGCTTTTGTGAGGAGCAATGGTTCTTTCAACAGGTGTTTCAGGCTGCCTTTTGAGGAATCATTTACACCGTACTCATTGTAAAGCACCATCTTCTCATCGGCCACCATAGCAAAGGGTACCTTCATTTTTTCCTTTACATCGTGAAACAGAGCGTTACGTGATGAAGGCCATAGGGAGATGATCTCAATATCCTGTTCCCTGAAAAGGGGGTAATTATTTTTAAGCTCGTGGGTCCTGAGGTTACAGAACGGGCAGGTGGTAAACCGATGAAAAGAGAGGAAATACCGGCTATTCCCCTGCGTTATGCTTTGCGGATTTCCTTCCGTATCCCACACTTTGAAAAGGGGTGCACGGTCCCCGGCTTTTAACTTTTCCATAGTGTTGCGGGGCCTTTAATAAGTATACGATAGATGATCAGCTGTATTACAAGCAGCATGGGGACATACACCACCACGGTAAAATAGTTGGCTCCGAGGGGTAGTGTATCCACGCGGCTTCCAATGGCTCCGCTAAGGGCCATCACCATGTCCAGCGTGCTTACTATGCTGAAGAACCAGACTGCGGCTTTGCTCTGGGAGCTTTTGGTATGTACCAGCAACATGGCTATAATGGCCGTAATTCCTGAGGCAAAATCGCCTAAGGCCACTATATGTTTTACCGTGTCCGGGAAACCATCTGCTACCTGGCCAGGCATGTAAAGGGAAAGAGGCAAATACCGGAAACTGTTGATAAGCAAAAAGACCTGCAGGACCTTTGCGCCTGAGCCTTTAAGATAGTGAGGCTCTGCCAGCCATTTGGCCATAAAACCAAACAGGAAGAGGCTGATGGTAAATTGAAGGCCAAGAATACTAAGTGTTTGCATACGTAAAAGGGGTTTTGATTACGTAGCAAAAGTGGGAAGGTGCTCAGGGGAAAATTTGCTTAAAAAGTCCGCTTATTTGTACCATTGGCTCATTTTGCAAATTGTGCCCGGTAAGCTTTAGGGCTAAGCTGATGAACGGATTTGAAACTTCGGGAAAAGTGAGCTACATCATTAAAACCGGTTTGCCAGGCAATGTCGCTTACCGAAGCCTCCGAAACTTTTAAAAGCTCAGCCGCGCGCTCCAGGCGTTTTCTGCGTAGGTAATTGGCTGGAGAGTCTTCAAAAATTTCCTTGAATTTCCGCTTGAAGGTGGAAACACTCATGTGGCATAAAAAAGCGAGGTCTTCAACGGCTACCTCCGAGAAGATATGTTTCTCCACTACCTCTCTGAAGTTGACTTCCAAGGGTGAAAAAAGGCGTAACAATAATTCCTGCACGTCCTCGGCATTGGCGGTTTGCAGCAAAAGTGAGATCAGCTCCTTGATTTTGGCACTCAATAGAGTTTCATTGGCCACGTCCGGATGCTTAAAGTAGAAATCGAGCCCCCGGATATAGGCACTGATGCCTTCATGGGCTTTAAAGGCATTGATAAACTGGTTTTGTTTGGTGTGCTCATGCTCCTGAAGTCCAGTCGTATAGATATTCTTCAACACTTCTTTAGGCAGGTGAAAAACAACTACTTCAAAATCCTCTTCCGTGTCCGGCAGGGCGGAAAAATAAGTTCCGCATTTCAAGAGTACCGAGTCCTGCTGTTGCACGGCAGCGCTTTCAGCAGGAGAGTGAATGGTGGTATGGCCGCTCAATACGTAAATAAGGCAGGCTTCATCCGGAAAATCGAACTGGAAACGAAAGGGAGCTCTTGCTTTCACCTTTTCTATCAGGGGAATTTGCCCGAAATCTATTTTCTGATGTGCCAGGATCATAGGGTGATACAATATTAAGGCATTTGGGGTTTGCCGGAAGCCATTTTTCTCGGTGAGTTCAGCAAAGCTAATCTCGTGTAAGCGGGTATTCGATGAAAGGTAGTGGTAACGGGTTCAGCAGGGGATATATAGGCAAAAAAGAACAGGGTGGGATGAAAGTCCAACCCTGTATGAGTAGTGCATTATTTTTGGCTATTAATAAATAGCAAGTACATTAGGGCTGACAAACTCAACGGTGGCAGAACATTCACAACCACTTATGGTATAAGGGGGTAGGGGGTTGGCACAGCTCGGGAAAGGGGAGGGCTGGTCTATACAGGATCCAAAGTCTGGACACACATCACACCCATCAGCTATACAAGCTACTACTTCTGCCCACTCATGGGAAGCGGAAGCAACGGGTGAAATGCCTGCTGAAGTACCGGCAGGAACACATAGGTTGGGGTAGATAAACTGACCTGAACCGGCACAGTCCATTACATAAACCCGGTCTATCACCACGTTACAGCGGGACTTATTGGAAATTTTCAAGGTGGAACTCTGACTGTAGCCAAAGGTTGTGGCGCCCATAAATAGAATAAGAGCAAGCATTTTTTTCAAATGTTTCATAAGTAATTGGTTTTTGATTCAGATAAATGTAGGGATTTGCTCAATGCCTGTCAATCAGTATTTTAATATTGAAAAATGATAGGGGAGCTTGCTTAAACAGAGGTGGCGAACTTAAAATATCCATGCATTAAGAAGGGTGATTTTACCTGTTCCGGTGTAGAAGGCTACCTTCCGGCTGCCTGCCAATCGGCCCAAGGGGGATAAACCAGCCTATTATAAGCAATTGGTAATAGCCCCTATTATTTTTGGTGTTGTATCCCACCTGCAATGAGGATGTATAGAACGAGAGTTGAAGATTCCTTGTATGATTTTGGCGTGGTAGCCCTGGTCCTATAAGGTTGATGGCTTTGGTGGTAATTACCCGCGATGTAATCCTGCGTGAGCCGGGATGGCGAAAAATGCTAAGCCCGGAGGTGTTGGCTGTACATAATGGTTAATTTTTGAGGTTTGAAATACTGGCCGGCCGATGTATGCTTTGAAACAGGCCAGTTTGTTTTACGCACTATCTACGCTTTATCCATGCTTTATCTATGGCTTATCCATGCAGTATCCTTACATGAGGGTTTAATCTGCCTGGACTAATCAAAATGTTTAATGGATCAGATTTTGAGTGTATGGGAAGAGTAACTAAAACAGACCTCACTTCGACTCTGCTTGGTCAGGCTCAGAGCCTAAAAGTGATTTCTGTGGTTGCTCTGAAATTTAAGGCATCAACCCGCGAAACAACCGAACCGCTTGCAGAGAACTCAGCGAAGCTAATCGCGTGTGAGCGGGGAAGGACAGAGACTACTATATGTTGTTGGTTATACGAAATGTTGTGCGTGTTTACTATTTTAACTGGTTGTATAAGCTTTTCTTGCATCTACGGTGCATGCAGACTTTAAGCTTCATTAATACAAAAAATCAAATAATGCGATTGGATAACTTCATTTTTTTATGCTTTTTTACATCAATAGCTACCATCTCATTAGGCCAGCATCCTGATAATGAAAAATTCGTGTATAAAAGCATTAGTCATAAATTTGATGATTATCAAACTGCGGAGATAACCGATGCGGTATTCGTATTTAATGGAGATACCATTGAATATGAATGGGATAAGGATAGTATTTCCAGGGTAGGATATGCTATTCCAAAGGAAAGAATATATCAGAAAAACAATCTCCGAATAACGCACCCTGATTATCGAAATCTTGTGCTGGACTCCGCCCGTATCGACTGGTTCGTTCAAATATACCTATTCCAGGAGGGGGAAGAGTTTTACATTGAAAATGGAATGCCTGTTGCGTTAAACTTTGGTAAAAGATATATTGCCGTTAAAGTCTCAAAAAGCAACTACTCTCCCAAAGAAGCGAAGGATTACGTAGCCAGGTTATGTAGGAAATATAAATTAAAAATTGGTGTGTCTTACCAGGACTCCATCCTAAAATCAAATGAATTATATGGAGAAGGAAATTCGGTAAAATATTATGGTGGATTAGAACCTGAGTTGAATTATATTTTCTGGTTAGAGAAGGAAGACCACAGTTTGTTTGATAATCAGAGCAGGCTGTATGAGAAAATCAGGAAAAAAGAATCAATAGAATGGTTAGGGGTGCCTCAGGATTTCAGTAGTTATGTGTTGAACGATTTTGAAATAGAATTTAAGGCGGGAACGGATTCATTACAGATCAATGCATTAATAGATAAGTATAATCTGGAGTTGCTAACCGTGTACAAAAGCAGGCGTGTACCCGATTATATTCTTTATACTTTCAAAAATCAACGATTAATTCCAGATGATGACTTAATGAGGAATTTAATGAAGGAGGCTATAATTAATTATGTAAGACCCAAAAAAATGATTTACGCTACTGATGGCTGATAACGGATGGTACTTCGACTCTACTTCGTCAGGCTCAGCACAGGCGCTCGGTGTGACCTGTGATTTTGTGTGTCATACTGAGCCCTTCGTCAAGCTCAGGACAGGATCAGTAGAAGGGTGATTTTCCAGGATAGTTCTGAAAGCTTAAAGATAATGCCCACGATACAATCCCGCGCGAGTAGGGTGGATGTTAGCGGGCAGTGGCTTCAGGTTGTCTTTTGGCTCCTCCTTTTCAGTTAAACGATTGTCTGAACTCCAAAGGCGATTGATTGGTTTTGTTTTTGAAAAGTCTGCTGAAGGCCTGGGAATGTTCAAATCCCAATCCGAAAGCAATCTCACTAATTGAAAAGTCAGTTGTAGAAAGTTTTTCCTTGGCTTTTTCAATCAGCTTGTCGTGGATGTGTTGTTGGGTATTTTGACCTGTAAGCACTCTGAGCAAACTGCTTAAATAACTGGGAGAAATGTTTAAACTTTCTGCAACGTATTGAACTGTGGGTAAGCCTTTTGAAATCAAATCATCGCTGTTAAAATAATCAGTCAGTACTCTTTCCAGCTGTTCCAAAATTTGATGATTTGATTTTTCTCTGGTTATGAATTGACGATTGTAAAATCTTTCGGAATAATTAAGCAATGCCTCAATGTGTGTAACAATAATCTGTTTGCTGAATTTATCAATGTTGGAATGATATTCCTGCTGAATGTTGTTTATAACTCCGTTGAGCGTTTGTTCCTCTTTTCCTGAAAGTAACAAGGCTTCATGCACGGTATAGTCAAAAAAATCATATTGCTTGATTGTTTTTGCAAGTGATGTGTTCCAAATAAAATCAGGGTGAATAAGCAACATCCATCCCGATGGTTTTTGAGGAACCTCCACTTCGTCAAATTCAATGCTAAGCACCTGGTTAGGTGTCATAAAAAACAACACGCCATCATCTTCAAAATCGTAATAGAGTTGGCCGTATTTATACTTTATGCCCTTCATGCGTTTCAGCATAATAGCATAAAAATCAAAAACAAAGTTTACCGAAGGCTTAGGTTGTGAATGATCTATTTTATCAAAGTTTACTACGCTCATCAAGGGGTGCTCTGGCTTAGGTAAACCTAAAATTCTGTGATATTCACCGATTGATTTTATTCTTTGTGGTTTTGCATTTGCCATATACAATGGTATCAATTCTCAACTAAGCGTTGCCATAATTCGGGAAAGCGATAGGCACTGGCAGCCCAGATAACAATTTGAATGAGTACTACTCCTATGATGGGGGTTTTAGTGGTGAAATGATGGGCAATGGCTCCTCCCATATAGGCGATTGCTAGGAGAGCACCCAAAACGCCTGTTTGTGGAATAATCCAAAGCACTGCGATGAGTAATTTCAAGATGCTTAAAATAACCTGGTTGGTTCTGCCTCCCAAACCGGCTTCCAATTCTTTGGCTCTGGCATTTCCCGAAAGGTTTACAAGCGCACTTCCAATAAAAACCAGAGCTACTAAGCCTGTGGCTGTCCAGTACAAAATATTGTTCATTCTAATGATTTTTAATATTTGGGATGTCTTTTTAAGACACTAGATTTATTCAATTCAAAAGCGTTGAGAGCAGGACAAGGCTCAACAAAAGCTCAATAACTATTGAGCGTATAATTCCTTTATTTACACGACCTGCCTGTAATTCCACTATGCCGGTTATGGCCAGTAAAGCCGACATTACAGCCGCTCCAATGGCTATAGCATTTGTAGCAGGTATTGAAGTTATTGATAGAAAAAACAGGGTAGAAACCCCCAGATATACAGCGCCAAGTCTTCGGGAAACAACTTGAACATTTTCGGATGATTGCAAGCCCCATTGTTTTAAAATGGTTGAACTTGAAAACATAAAAATGCTTCCCAAACCTAATGTACCTATGGCGGTTACCAATGCTATAATTGCGTATGACATGCCTCTGTTTTTTGATGGTACAAACGTCTGTACCAGTCAAAAAACAGATGTAACCAAAATGACGGTTGTTGTAACCGAAATGAAGAATGTGTTGTCGGCTGTTGTGTGGGCTTGGTTTATGTTGGTTAGTCGGGTTTCATAAACCCGGTTTTTTGATAATCAGTATCCTACTCTTTAATTTCCAGGTCTGTTGGACTTGTGATTTTTACAAGGGCATTCGTGATGATCTATAGTTAAAAACAGTAAGGTATAGCGATAGGGTGGTCGCACTTCGACTTTGCTCAGTGTGACCTCTAATTTTGTGTATCATCCTGAGCCTTTCGGTAAGTTCAGGACAGGCTCAGTTGAGGGATGTTTTTCTGTGGTAGTTCTGAAAGGTTGTTGGTTGAAGCGCGAGTAGAGTTAGCCTTCGCTATGAATGTGGTAACTGAAAGGAACTGCCATTAGCGGAGAAGTTGAAAGAGGGTAACCGGCAATTTGATCAAAGGGTAATTTTCGGTGCAAGTTCGGTAAAGGTATTCTTAAAAACGATCGCTCACATACTAGCTTTATTTTTAAATAAAGACTATTCTAAAATTTTTCACTGTTTGAGTTTTTGTAAATTATAAAAGCATATGCTAAACAGTTTTTTAGCTATATTAGTGTGATTTTTATAACATAAATATCTTGGGAGGATGTTAATTAAACCTTAGTTGGTAGTAATGAAACATTCTTCCCAGGTTGTGATGATTGTCCTCTTGACTTTCATTCTGTCTTTCTCTTTAAGGGGTCAAAGCAATGATACCATACGGTCCATATCAGTAAAAATTAAAACTGCCAATACTGCTTTGGCAGGAACTGATAATAGAATCACATTATCCCTGATGATAGAGAGGGAGGGGGGTATTGTCACCGTGCACCATCGATTA
>CETZ01027985.1_pt1 | contig 16118 bp, 11 predicted proteins | sample 531441 | NCBI WGS metagenome assembly CETZ01 (sample SAMEA2623098, study PRJEB7988) | marine metagenome | isolation source: saline water (ENVO:00002010), including | reverse complement strand
CCTGCGGGAAGAAGTGCTGCAGATGGAGATCTACAGCCAGTCCGGACAATTGCTCAAAAGCACCCCCGTTACCCAAGATTTGGTAGATATCCGGGACCTATCCCCAGGGCTGTACATTGTAGTAGTGACCAACCCCCAGGGCCAACGCTCCCAGGTATTGGTAAAGAAAGAGTGAGGTATAGTGTCGCCCTTCGATACACCCCTTGCGGGGTACTCAGGGTGACACCCAAATAAGTAGACAAGCAAACACCCCCGTCCGTCTGAGTGATCCCGGTTTTCCGGGATCGTATCGAAGACCCGGCCGGGAGTCAATATTCGTACCGTGTTGCCCTTCGATACACCCCTTTGGGGCACTCAGGGTGACACCCCAAATAAGTCGATAAGAAAACAACCCCCTGTCCGTCTGAGTGTCGCGCCCCAGCGCGATGTATCGAAGACCAGGGGGCAACCCAAATAAAATATAAACCAGAAACCCCCCCTTCCGTATTTTAATTTAAAGTGATGTAAAAAGTACCCTTGAACCGAGTAACTTTCTCTATCTTAAAATAGATACTATTCCAGCCTCCTGAAGGATGAGGCTATTTTAAAATCCAAACCAAAAAAACCAAACCATGAAAACTGTATTCGGCCTGCTGGTATTTGTGGGTATCACCAATCTGTATGCTCAAATTCCCATAGTTTTTGCCACCGATTATACCGGCATTCATAATGATGGAACATCCATCAGCCGTACCAATTGGAAAAACTTCTTATTAGCAACCTCCGATTTGAGTGTTTATTTCCCACAAGGAACCTATAATCTTTCGGATAGTACCGAGGACTTAGAATTGACCATAAACCTCCATTGGTTTGGCGAAGGCGATAAAACGGTTATACAGAACATGGCCTTAAGGCCTAAGGGTGACGTACACCTTTACCGGATGAAATGGAAAGATTGCCCCATTATATTCCGCTTTGACTCTAATGACACGCTGCCCACTCATACCCCAAATTTTTTCGCACAAGACATTAGCTTACAGAGTTGCCAAATGTTCATACGGAACACAGGGAGTTTCAACCCCCAGAAATTTAACGAGGTCTCCATCCGGAATTTCAGGATGGACACTATCGACACCAATAGCAGTGGAGGGTCTGGGGCCTTTATCCAATGGGGCAATGCGTTTAAACGCATGCATATAGAAGATGGGTTGATTCAGTACAATACCGACAGCAGTTATAAATCCGTATTAGCGATTTCCGGGATGGATGGGAGCTCCCGGAGGAGCGATACCAGCGTAACCGTACGAAACCTTGAATTCAGCAATATCTATATCAATGCCACCCATGCTCCCACGGAGGTGATCACCAACATCCAGCTGATGAGCATTAATGGAGAAGGGGCTAATGTATTAACCGATGGTATTAGCGTGCACGACTGCAACCTGCCGCAATTTGATTTGAGAGGGTCCGGAAGTACCATTACCATGCGCAACTGGGATGTAGAGGTGGATAAAGTGGTGAAAACGGCTACAAATACCCAGTATCTTCTTATCAATAAAAGTAGAGGACCCGCCTATGAGTATGCGCTTACTATTGAAAACTGCCATATAAACCTGGCCTTGGGAGATGGCCCTGGCGGAGGAGGTAAAATGAGTTTCATGTACTTTGAGAATGAGGGAAACCGCCAGATATTGGATTCAGAGCTGTTAATGGAAGGGGGAGCAGGTGTATCCGGCATTCGAATGAAAGTAGGGGAGAAAAAATCCTACTACAATACCCTGACCGTGGATGGTTCCAGTATTAGAAGCTACGGACCTGCCGGCAACCAGGCCTTTTGGATAAATGATGATATTGACCGGGTTACTGTATCCAATAGCACCATTGAAGGCTCCTCAAGTATATATGGTTTTGATGGCGATACCACCACCGCCAGGGAGTACCATTTTCATAACGTTCTGTTCCTGGATGGTTTTCAATCACCAGCACAAAGGGATATTGAAGTACTGAAGATCAGCAACTGCACATTTAATGGTGTGAGCCGGTACAATTTTACCTCCACTAAATCCACCATTTTAACCAACACCACGTTTACCGATGACAGCAGTACCGTGCCTGATGCCGGAACCGTGGATATAAATTTTGAATTTGGAAAGGCCAGGTCCGTGAAATGGGAACATACTTTCTTTAACCTGAACCGTCACCGAAGAATGGGCACCATTGACCATGAATTTGCGGACTCTGGGTTGGATACCCTTCTGTTTAACAACAATACCGGAAAAATAAATGGTCGCGGAACCAATGCCATCCAGGTACCTGTAAGAGTAGATTCCGTATCGTACTTAGAGCTGAAAAATAACCATCTGAGCTTTGGAGGTACCGCTGAGCCCGCTAACGTTTACCTGGCTCGAATAGGAGATGCCGTTACGGATCTTTACGTTGCAGATAACGTAGTAATGATGGGAGATGGGTCGGACATTGACTATCTTCTCGCTGGTACAGGAACTGTTTCCAGCGTCCGCACATGGAATAATAAGGGGTACACTGATTTTACGAGTATGAATGTTGCCATCACGGCTTTTGACACCATACAAACCACCCATTTGAAGGATATGGATAATGTTCCCTACGCTAAGGTTCCCAGGCTGGTTCAGTCGGGCATTTCCAGGAACTTTAATGCCGATGATATTGGTCAGATAATAAGAGAAACCACAGCGCTGACCTTTACCATTCCCTTTGACTTTGAAGATATGCACCTGGGTGATCAGATAGTTTTAGCGAATGGGGGTTGTGTAAAGCTTACGGTTAAAGCTGCTTCAGGGGTTACCTTAAATGGTACTTCCGAAGGTTTCGAAATATTAACCGGGCCCTATAAACGTGGGGTACTGATTAAAGTGGCTGCCAATACCTACGAACTCTATTAAGGGTGTGCAAAGGTAGAGTGGTGGTGCCGCCCTTCGATACTTTTCACTCCTGCTGCCGCAGGCCTGAAAAACTCAGGGTGACACCCCAAATAAGTAGATAAGAAAACAACTCCCCGTCCGTCTGAGTGATCCCGGTTTTCCGGGGATTGTATCGAAGACCCGGTCGGGAGTCAGTACCCGCACCGTGCCGCCCTTCGATACTTTTCACCCCTGCTGCCGCAGGATTGAAAAACTCAGGGTGACACCAAAATAGCGACTAAAAAATGAAAATGTACGGAAGCTGTTCCGGGGCTATTTAACCGGTTCCGCAGCCTTTACCAACGTACGGGCTGCCTTATTCTCCACCTTTTGCAATCTTTTCACCACAGAACAGTGGCCGGTGGCCCCACGGAATAACATATAGGCCCCTACCAGGCCGGTGGCAATGCTGCGGCTGGATTTAGCGCTGGCCAGCAGGGCCGCCCCGGAGAGCAGGGAAACCATACGCTCGTTGAATTCCACGTTTTTTTCCAGGCCATCCACCCAGTTGCGGAAAGCCTGGAAATTTTCTTGTATATCTTCTCGGTTGATGAGGGGCATAGTAACGTCTTTTCCTTAATTAAGGAAGGGACGGCAAAAAATGTTCAAAAGGCAGACTATCCAAAAAGGATAGTTGTAAAAGTAGCTGCGAACCTAGTTGCGCAGCACTTTTACCTTAAGAGCAATGGGTCCTTTGGGGCCTTTTCCTATCTCAAAACTCACCATATTCTGCTCTACAATAGGCTCCGTAAGGTTGTTGTTGTGCACAAAAATACTCTCCTGGGTAGCCTTGTCCTTTATAAAGCCAAAACCCTTGCTGGCATTGTAAAAGGTAACCACACCTTTGCGCTCAACCTCCATCTCTTCCTCTTCCATGCGGTCCTCCTTCTTCGGTACACCCAGCACAATGTCATCAGCCTTTACCTTGTCTGCAGGCGGGGGAGGGGTGGAGGAAAAGTTTCCGTATTTGTCCACGTAAGTGATGTTATCACCCTTAGGGTCGCTGTTGGCCTGGCGCTCTTCTTTGCGTTTGGCTTTAGCTTCCTTGCGTTTTTGTTTCTTTTTTTCTCGTTCTTTTTTACCAAAAGTTTCCTGAGATCTTCCCATAGATCAATACTAGTTTTAATTAAGAAATGTGTAGGCCTTACCGGTTTTTCCAGCCCTTCCGGTACGTCCAATACGATGAATATAACTGTCCAGGCTGGAGGGCATCTGGTAGTTGATCACGTGGGTAACGTCTGAAACGTCAAGGCCACGTGCGGCCACATCCGTAGCTACCAGCACCTGTACCTGCCCGCTTTTAAAGCGTTTTAAAGCTCTTTGGCGGTAGTTCTGTGATTTGTTGCCGTGAATCTCATCTGAGGTAATGCCGCTCTTTTCCAGCTGACGGTTTACGCGGCTTACCCAACGCTTGGTCTCGGCAAAAATGAGCACTTTGTCAAAGTCCGGACGGGCCAGCATTTCCAGTAGTACCTGGAATTTATTCTCGCCCTCTGCTACTTTAATGATCTCCTGATCAATATGTTCATTGGTGGTTTCGCCACTGCTCACCTTCACCTCCACCGGTTTTTTCAGCAACTGGTCAATAAACACCTGCTGCTGTTTATCCAGGGTAGCGGAAAAGAGCATGGTTTGCTGGCGCTGAGGGATGGCCTCGGCAATACGCATCACCTCCTTGTTAAAGCCCATGTCCAGCATGCGGTCAAACTCATCCAGTATCAATATGCTGAAATCATTGAAGCGCAGGGCTTTCCTTTGCTGGAGGTCTTTGAGGCGGCCAGGGGTACCCACCACCAGGTGACTTTTCCTGCGCAGGGTCTGCAAGTCGCGGTTAATGTTGGTGCCGCCAATAAAGCAGGCACTGTACAGTTTAAGGCCGGCAGTAAGGCCTTTGAACTCCTCTTCCACCTGCACGGCCAGTTCACGGGTAGGTACCAGAACCAGGGCCTGGAAATCACCCTTCTCCTGCAGCATGCGGTGAATAAGCGGAATTAAAAAGGCAGCCGTTTTACCGGTACCGGTCTGGGCAATGCCCAGCAGGTCACGGCCCGCCAATAAGGCATCCAGGGTTTTGTCCTGGATCTCCGTAGGAGTATCAAAACCCTTGCGGGCGATGTTGCTTTTCAGAGCCTTATGCACCGGAACATCCGCAAAGGTGCGGGAAGCACGGTACGGTTCTGTAGGTGCCTGGGGCATGGCCTTTTGGGTAAGCAGGTCCACATCAATGCTGCTCTGCTTTTTCCTGGACCGCTTTTGCGGGGCATTATTGGTATTTCTTTTAGGACCGGCCTTTCTGGAGGCGGGTCGCTTATGGGTTGTATTCATAATGAGTTTTTAAAGGTGGGCCGCAGTATTGTTAGGTGGGCCCCATACTGGTTTTGTGGCAGAGCCACTTTTACGGCAAAAGCCGTGTTCTTAAATAAATGAAGGCGTTGGCAAAGGCTTAGCGTCCTAATTGGTATAGCATCCTTCCGTGGTTTTGCAGGGCGTGCGCAAAACTTTTTTCACAGTTGTAGGGAATTCCATATTCCCGCGCTGTTTCAGCTACCAGCACGGATATTTTACGGTAATGTACGTGGCTGATGTTGGCAAACAGGTGATGCTCTATCTGGTAATTCAGACCTCCTATAAACCATGAAAAAATGGCGCTTTTGGGCGAGAAGTTGCAGGTGGTAAGCATTTGGTGTACCGCCCATTCGTTCTCCAAACGTCCGTTCTCATCGGGTACCGGGTATTCCGAGCCGGGCATTACGTGGGCCGCCTGGAAAATAATGGACAGTATAAAACCACATACCAGGTGCATCAGTAAAAAGCCCACCACTACCAGCCAGGGCGAAAAAGGCACCAGCAGCATGGGTAACAACAGCATATACCCGAAGTAGAAAACCTTACCCCCGGCTATTTTAAAAAGACGGGTAATAAAGGCCTTACGCGAAGTAATGAGGTTCATCCTGCGGTAGCGTACCGCCCTTTTAAAATCCGTATAAGCTACTTTGATCAACGTCATAAGGCTGTACAGGAACCAGGCGTAGATGAACTGGTGCTTATGGATGGGCTTTTTAGCGTCATGCGGTGAAAAGCGCAGCATAGGCGGGCCGATAATATCTTCATCCGCACCGTGGATGTTGGTGAAGGAATGGTGAAGCGTGTTATGTTGTATGCGCCAGATGGCAGCATCACCCCCTAAAACATTCATAATGAGGCTTACCAGGTAATTGATGGTTTTATTGGGAGAAAATACCCCATGATTGGCATCGTGCATAACGTTTACTCCAATGCCCGTAAGGCCGAAGGCCATTAAGACCCACATCATCAAAAAAGTGCTTACGGAGGTAATGGCACCGGAGAGCATCAGGACAAAAGGGCCAAAGAAAAGCAGGAGCATAACGGCCGTCTTGATCATCAGCGGGATGCCGCCATAATTGGTGCGTCCGGCACTTTTTATATACTGGTTTACTTTTTTGTGAAGACTGGGGAAAAAATCACTTTGGGCGGAAGAAAACTTATACTGACTTTTGATCATAGGCATATACACATACGTAACTTACCCTTTAAAGGGCAACCTGCTACTATTTTGATTTATTAATTGTTGAATAAATTCAGCTATTTGTATCTAATACTTAGCTGAATCTTTATCGAAGAGAAAAGGGGGGTTAAGGCCATTTTCCCGCTAAGGAGAAGAAGCGGCAAAGGTAAGACTAATAATGGAACTTTTTGATTTTCAATCTAAATAAGTTGAAACCGCCTGAGGATCAGCATGGCCCATGGAAGGTGGGGACCCCTTCAGCGCTCAAAAGATCCGGGCCGGTTGCTATGTTGTTGCGCTTGGCTTGGTACCTGTCAGAAATACTACTTTTGCCGTGAAAACCCTGATGAAGTCATGAAGAACACCCAGCTTAGCCTTTTGTTTATTTCCCTTTCCGGTTTGCTTCACGCACAAAGCCTTTTGGATTATGTGCAAATGGAACAACGTATTTTCAACCCTCCCGGCAATGCGTATATCTACGATTTTGCCGTACATGACTCCGGGCAAATCTACACAGCCGGGAGTTTTTCTGGTTCTCCGGATGTAAATATGGCCAGTTGGCCTGCTTATACCATCACGGCCCAGGGCTCCACGGACGGTTTCCTGATAAAATATAACCTGGCGGGCAAGGTGGAGTGGGCTAAAACCCTGGGTAATTCAGCGGGAGATATGGAGAAGATGTACCAGGTAACGGTCAATGACAGTGGTCTTTATGTGCAATCTTATATGGAGAGTAACCAGCGTATGGGCCCGGATTCCATCCTTACCCAAAATCGCTATACCCGGGTGATCTCCCGTCTTGATTTTTCTGGAAATTATCTTTGGTCAAAGGCTTTTATTACGGATAAACATGCCTATGATTTTCCTACGGAACAGCCTTCTGACCGCCTGGAGATAGATGCACAGGGAAATGTATACATGCTGGCTGCTTTTGCTGATAGCATGGATGCTGATCCCCATCCGTTGGCTAGCCATATTTTGCGTAAAAGCCTGGGCAACTACAATGTGGGTCTGGTAAAACTCAACGCTTCCGGAGATTTTCAATGGGCTTTTTCGTATCCCGGCAATGCAGACATGGAGGAAATGAGTATTGCCCCCGATGGAAGCATTTTTGTGAGCGGCATTTTTAACGGTTCTTTTGATGCAGATCCGGGAATAGGTGTTGCCACTCTGAATAACCAGGCTGTGGGTTTCAGCGTGTATGCCACCAAGCTATCCCCGGAAGGTAATTATCTGCATAGCGTGGCACTGGGGGATGCGGGCACTACACAACAGGAACTGATGGACCTGGCCGTAAACGGGCTGGGTGAATTGTTCCTGGCCGGCCGTTTCCAGGGGACGCTTAACCCCGGGGGAGTTGGTGGAACCGGTGTGATTTCAGACTCTATTGTCTTTTCGTATTTCTGTAAAATGGATACAGCCCTGAACGTTCAGTGGATAGAGAGTATGGGCGATGTGCATATTCGCGATGTAAACACCGATAGCCAGGGGCGTCCTTACTGGTATGGTCATTTCCAGGGTGCTGTGGATGTAATATCTGGAACCGAACGTTTAAAAAGACAGAACAGCTCTCAAAGTATAGTATTGGTAAAAACCAATCGGGATGGCCACTACCGTGGCGATATGACCTTCCCTTCTTCCAGCACCACCCTTTCCTGGGGTGTAAACTTTGATTCAGTGGATAATATCTACCTGGGCGGTAATGCGGCTGCAAACTTTAACCCCTATTTTTACGGGAGTTGGAATGGCCTGGGGCGGAGTTCTTTTGTGCTGAAGTACGATACCTGCCAGACAATGCATAACATTCTGGCCGAAGGGCCCTTGCAAAGGCAACTATGTCAGGGAGACTCCCTGGAATTGCGCGTTCGCTTTCCCCATCAGCGGATTACCGGTCAGGACTGGGTGCTCTATCATAACAATAGGCTATTGGATAGCAATACCACAGGGAGTTTCTGGCTGTATCCATCTTCCAGTGGAAGTTATTATTTAGCCGGAAGGGGTACTTGTAACGGTGAGGATGATCGCCTGCACTATTTTGTTTACGTGGACTCCGTGTACGAGGAAATTAGGCGGGATACACTTTGTGCCGGTGCTTCCTATCAGTTCAGGGATGGTACTACCTGGGCCTTATCCCATGACACGCTTTATGAGCAGGTATACCAGAGCGCACAAGGCTGTGATAGTGTTTTCCGTACTGAACTCCGGGTAATGGATACCAGTGCTGCTATAATGATGAGTGACAGCGGACTGATATCCGGGGTGGAGCGGGTGCGATACCAGTGGCTGGACTGCAATAACGGTATGCTGCCGGTGGCCGGTGCTACCCATAGGGAGTTCATCCCTGCCCAATCCGGGAGCTATGCCGTATATGTTTACGGAGGGGGCTGTGGTGATACATCGGCTTGTTATAACTGGAATATTGGCCTGGATGAATACCGGAGCCCTGGAGTGCATGTATACCCCAACCCCGCTCGTGATCATTTTCAACTGTCTCTTTCCGGGGGTGCCCCGGTTGAAGTGTGCATCTATGACCTTCAGGGCAGGAAAGTAAGGGAATATCCCAGGGTGACCGAAGGGGAAAATATTTCCGTTACGGGATTGCCGGAAGGGGTTTATCTCTTGAAAATAAGCCGGGGCGGTTCATGGACGGTAAGCCAGCCTTGGGTGCTCAGGAGAGACCATTAAGCAGTATTCCAATACCGGTACCGGCATGTTTATCTTTTCACAATCCTTTTTGAGAAAGAGGTTTTCTTTCCACTTACCTGCACCATATAAGGCCCTACCGGCCATGATCGCATGTTCAGGCTTTCCTCCACCCGGGCGATCTTGGGCAACGGCTTTTGCAGCATAAGGGTACCGTTGGTGGCATATACTCTTAGCATCAGCTCTTCCTCACCGGGATGATCAAAGGAGAGCGTTGCATTGTTCCGGGCCGGGTTAGGGAAAATGTCCATCCGCCTGACTTCCTGTTCGGCAAGGGAAATAGGGTTGAAACCGTCACTTTCAAACAAGCCGCGGCCGTGTGTGGCGGCAATCACCATATGGTCACTGTCCCGTATCTGGAGCATGTCCACCCGTACGTTGGCCAGCCCGCTGTTACCGGGGCTCCAGCTGGGTGAAGGCGAATCAAGGTCAGAGGTGCTCCATACCCCCACCTCTGTGGCAAGGATCACTTCTGAACGGTTATTGGGGTTAAACAAGGCCCAGCGTACCGGCATATCGGGGAGGTCACCCTCCTTGCTGCTCCAGGTGGTTCCGCCATCCTCCGTATACCAAACGGAATTTACCCCGTAATTGCTGAGGGTAACCAACAGCTCATCCTCATCCGCGCCAAGCTCTATACAGGAAATATTCCCGGCCGGGAGCGCAGCACCAATGCTGGTAGCGGTGGGGGAATTCCCATCTGCATTTACCACCTTGAAAACATCCCCATTCTCGCAACCCACAAAAAGAGTAGTGCTGGTGGTGGTATAGGGTGAAACCCGCAGGTGTGAAGCCATGCTGACCATATTGGGTATGATGAAGCTATCCACAGGGTGTGCTCCGCTAACGTCTGTAATGCGGTTTACGCAGAAAGTATCCCTGGCAGAATACAGCACATCCATATTATCATCGTAATCGGCAGGGTTCACAAACCTCCCGGTACGGTCATACTGCATTTGTCTCCGTCCGCCTCCGCCATTGGTGCGCCAGTACGCATTGTATACGTAAGACATGATCTGCACCTGGGGATTATTCTTGTTGATGAAGCAATAAGCCCCGTCCCCGCCCTGCACTTCAACGGTAGGTCCTAAGCCGCTCACATTGAATTGCAGCGTGCCGTTGTCCTGCGCACCCGCCAGGGCATAATAGGAACCTGCATCGGGGTGCAGGGCACAGCCGTAAAACTGGGTAATATTCAGGTTTTTGGAATGGTGAAAAATAACGTCATTTTGTGCGGCCTGGGTGATGTTGGAGGTGTAAAATACGCCACCATCATTGCTAAAAAGGATCTCGTTGGAATTGCTGCCTTTAAAGATGATCTGGTGCTGATCAGCATGTACTTCGGAGCAGTTAAGGCCCGCCAGGTTATTGTTATTGCTCCATTTGGAGATCTGCTCCCAGTTGTTGCCACCATCGGTGGTCCGGAAAAGGTCTACCGCTCCTGCCAATACGGTGTTTATATTGTTGGGATCTACCGCCAGGGCCATATCGTACCAGGCCTGGTTCCGTGAAAAATCATTATTGGGAATGCCGTTGTCTGCATCCTGGGGCTTGCCGAGGGTAACCCAGATCAAGCCGTTATTGATGGTACGCACGATCTCACCTACGCCATTACCAACTTCCGTCATGGCGTATACATAATTGGCATTTCCGGGAGCGCAGGCTATTTCTACTCTTTCACCGTCTGGAACCGTCCGCGCAATGATCCAGCTGAGGCCATCATCACTAAACAGTATACGGCCACCTCCGTGATCGTTTGCATCGGAAGAAGACTTGGCTGTACCCACCCACAGGCGGTTGTCAGCCGCAATTTCCAGGTCGGCCACGGCAAAGGTGATGGTATCCCCCGGCACCTTGGGCATTACCTGTGTCCAGGTGGCGCCACCATCCGTACTGCGTTGCAGTCCTATGTTGGGGGTGCCGTGTACCAGGCCCTGGTGCCGCTCTCCGTTGCAGCCGGCATAGATCACCCCGTTGCCATTCTCGTTGCGTACCACCAGGTCATTGATGAAATAAAAGTTTGCGGTAGAAGGGAGGTGGGTCCAGTTAAGGCCACCATCGGTACTTTTCCATATTCCGGCCCCACGGGTTCCGGAATAGGTCTGGAACCAGCCCTCCCCGGTGCTTGCGTAAAAGATGTTCGGATCGGTAGGATCATAGGCAATGCCGGTAATGGCCAGGTTGTCCCAAAAATCATCTACGGCAAACCAGGAGGAGTTGGGGTTGGTGATGTTGTTGTTATACCAGAGGCCACCCGTTACACTCCCGGCCCATACTTTATTGCCCGTGGGATCATTGGGGTCCATCATGATGGCGCGTACCCGTCCCCCCACATTATCAGGTCCGCGTTCCACCCAGGGTTGGGTGCTGCTTCCCGGTATCTTTTCCTTGTAGCGTGCCAGGCGTACCCGTTCGTAAATAGGAATAAGCTTTTCCGGGGTGGGCCGGCCCAAAGTGGGGTTCATAGTAGCCAGGTAATTCTGTTGCCAGGCCAGGTCAGGGCGGTCCGGTTTAAGGGTTTCTTCATGGTTTGTGTGAGCGGTAGGCTGGTTAAAAGGGTGCGCATTCAGGAAATGGGCATATTGGCGTTTAATGTCCGCTTGCTTCTGGCAGGCAAACAGCAGCAGGCAAAGTGCCAGGGTGAAATAAGCAGAGTTCTTTTTCATATTTATTCGGGTAAGTCCGGGTTTTCCAATTCTCGTATAGCAGGGTAGGACCATATCTCTCCTTTTACGGTTACGGTGGCACTGAATTTCCGGGCTTTGAATAAAGCCGGGTATTCATTGTCCGTCTCCCCCTGGTCCTCGGAGGGGTCAGACTGTTCCTGGAGATATACTTCGATAGCCTTGCCTTCCTTTACCAGGGTATACGGCACCAGCTGTTCATTCACCTTAACGGATAGGCCCTCTTCCTGTATAGCATGCGGAAGGGGAAGGTAAAAATAAAGGGCCCGGAAGCGCCCGGCCGGGATTACCTGTTGCTGGTAATACGCCTCGTTGGCCAGCTGTGGCACCTTGGAAATGCTGCGGCATGCGGAAAGCATGCATAGCAATGAAAGCAGAAATACAAGTCGGGTCATATAGTAATATACGTATTCGAAGCCCGTCAAAGGACGGGGAATTAGTATACGTGGCACTTCCTGCCACCGAAATCAAGCCAAAGCCCGCAAAAACTAAAAGGAACTGTGCATCTACCTTTTAGGGGCGGAAGTAGTATTTGGAGGGTGAGGATTCACCTGGCAAAGAATGCTATGGTATCCCCGGAGAGGCATTGGTTTCCAAATCTTCAGCAATATTGGGCATTTTTTGTGCTTCACTGCTTTTCTTGACTACCTCACGGATAACAAGGTCCAGCTCACGGGCGGAGTGTTGGATGAAGCCCAGGATCTTCTTCAGCTCTTCGATATGGTAGTCTTCCATTTCCAGTAAGGTGATAAGCCCCATAATGCGGGAAAGCGGGGCTCGTACAACGTGAGATTGTATCCAGGCAATATCACGCAGTTTTTGGTTTTGATAGGCTATGTCCTGCAGCAGTTGCCGTGTTTTGGTAAAGTCCAGCATGGCTCCTACCGCCCGGGTGGCCTCTCCCTTATCATTACGGATGATATAGGCCCGGTCCACCACATAGGCGATGGAACCGTCTGCTTTATAGATGCGGTATTCTTCGTTGTAGTTCTTTTGTTTGGGGTCAGCGTATACGGCCTTCAGCTTTTTGGTTATTCTTTCCAGATCGTCTACATGCACCCTGGCGGACCAGAATTTACCACCGGGATTCTCCACCTTGGTGGAATGGCCCAGCAGGTCCTCAAAACCCTGGCCCAGGTAAAGCATGTCTGCCGGGATATCCCAGTCCCAGATGGCTTCATGGCTGGCCTTTAAGGCAATTTCAAAGCGTTCGTTGCTCAGTTGCAATTGGTGTTGATCCCTTCTTTGGCGGGTAACATCCTGGGCAGCTGCTTCCAGTTTATCCGGCAACCCCCTGGCGTTGTATAGCACCGAAATATGGGAGCGTACCCATTTGATATTTCCCATAGGCGTTAATATCTGGTGTTCAAAATCCAGGTGTGCCTGTTCCCGGTAAATGGGGTTATCGCGTTTAAAGAGGTTAGCGGTATCCTTTTCCATGAAAGTTTGTCGTACGGTGTCTATGGAGGGGTGAAAGGAATTGGCGTCTGCCTCCCAGATGTTAAACACTTCTTTGGACCACTGTATTTCCTTCTTTTCAAAATCATAATTCCAGTAACCGATGCGGGCCAGCCGCTGAGCGGTTTTTACCTGACGGAAGGCAGCTTTCAAACGTTCTTCGGACTCTCTTTTTTCCAGGATCTCCTGCTTTTCGCGAAAGGCCCGGAGAACGGCTGTTGGAAGGTAGTACAGCCGGCTCTTGGTAATAAAATCCGTAGCCCCGGCCTGTATGCTCCGCACCGCATTTTCTTCTCCAATGGTGCCTGTAACAAATATAAAAGGTGTAAGGCTATCCATTTCGCGGAGTATCTCCAGGGCTTTCATGCCGTTAAAAGAGGGCATATCGTAATCGGAAAGGATCACATCAGGTTCGAAGGTCTGAAGCAGGTGGATGTACTCATCACGTTTGTCCGTAACCCTGTACAGGCATTCGCCTTTGAGGTTTTCATTAAGGCATGCCCTTATAAGGTCAGCATCCGTCTTGTCATCTTCCAGCAAAAGTATCTTCCAGCGTTGAGGGTGCATAGTTTCATTTTGTTTCAAGGTGTAAGGTTTATAACGGCCCAGTACATGCCTATTTCCTTAATACATGCCATGAACTTATCAAACTCCACCGGTTTTACAATGTAGCTGTTTACACCCAGCTTATAACTTTGGATCAGGTCTTTTTCCTCCCTTGAAGAAGTGAGTACCACCACCGGTATGTGACGCGTACTTTCCTCGGCCCGTATCCTCCTGAGAACTTCCAGGCCATCTATTTTGGGCATCTTCAGGTCCAGGAGTATTACTTTGGGATTCTGGGGGGTGTCCTGGTCGGAATGTTCACCTTTTCCCATAAGAAAATCCAGGGCCTCACTACCGTCCCTTAACCAGGTAACATGGTTGGCCAGCTTATTTTCTTCCAGGGCCAGCATAGTCAGTTCGGCATCGTGTTTATTGTCTTCCACCAGCAATATTTCCACGAAATTTTTCCGGTTATTTTTCATGAGTTGAGATTTTAGGCAGTGAAAAATAAAAAGTAGCTCCCTCCTTAGGCGTGCTTTCTCCCCATACTTTTCCATGGTGGCGATGGATAATGCGCTGAACGATGGCCAGCCCCACCCCGGTGCCTTCAAATTCATCATCAGAATGCAGCCGCTGGAATATATCAAAGAGCTTATGCGCATATTCCATTTCAAAGCCGGCCCCGTTGTCCTTTACATAAAACACGTTTTCACTTTCTGATTCCGAGGCCAAACCTATTTCAATAAGGGTGTGAGGGTTTCCACTGCTGAACTTAAGAGCGTTGCTGAGGAGGTTCACCATCACCTGCCGTATCATTTCACGGTCGGCACGCACAGGTGGCAGTGGTTCATGGATCAGGAGATCAGCCGCAGGGTAATCACCGGGAGCGCATAATTCTTCAAATACCTTTTGAGCCAGTGAACCGATGTTAAAAAAGCTCTCACTTTTACGGGTCTTACCCATGCGGGAGAAGGTAAGAAGGTCGTCAATGAGGTGTCCCATTTTATCCACACTATCCACTACGGCCTGCATATAACGCGTTTCGTCCTTATCAAGCCGGTCTCCAATCCTTTTTTGTAAAATGTGGGTGTATCCGTTAATAGCGCGTAAGGGTGCTCTCAGGTCGTGCGACACAGAATAGCTGAAGCCTTCCAGTTCTTCATTCAGGGCTTTCAGGCGGACGGTACGCTCCTTCACTTTCTTTTCCAGTTGTTCATTGAGTTGCCGTATCTCCATTTCCGCTTTTTTCTGAGGCGTGATGTCCCGTGAAATAATGGCCACGTGGCTAACCCTGGAGTTACTGTATACAGGAGCTGCGGAGCTTTGAAAAAAGGACGTGCCACCGGGTAAATGGATGTAGGTTTCATACTGCATAGTATTACCTTTCTCAAATACCTGTTCTAATTTTTCCTTGATCAGCTCCCGGCTTTCGGGCGGTTGCAGGTCCAGCATATTAGCACCCAGTACATCTTTCTTTTTAATACCGGGAGCTGTATGATTTATAAAGAGGATCTTAAAATTCCGGTCTATCATAAAAATATAGTCGCTGGTATTTTCATAAATAGCGCGCAAACGTTCCTCGGATGTGCGTTTGGCAATCAGGCTTTTTTCTTCACTTTCCGTCTTCTCTTCAATAATCTTTCGGCTTTCCATAAAATAGGCATGGGCAATGGCTTTAAAAGAATAGTCCAGGAATTTATCGGTACCCATGAGTATCTGGATAGCGCGTACCGTATCACGGGGATACTCTTTCATGATGAGGGGGTAGGCACTTTCGCGGTATGCCGTAAGCACATCGAACCATTCGGAAAAGCTAAGCCCCATACGGGCGTAAGTAGCGCCCTGTTCCAGCAAATGGTTGGTGTAGCTGCTCCAATTGTTGCTCAGTACAGCTTCCTTTTGCAGTTGAAGGGATTGTTCATCCTGCATTTTAGGACTGGAGAGGTTGAGTTTGCTGAGGAGCTGGTTCAGTACGGGATTGTTTTTGAGACTTTCCTTAAGCCCACGGGATATCTCCTCTTTAAAACGATCGTTAAAGAGTATGTAAGCTTCTACATCCGAAAGATCGCTTACGGAAAATTCGGGTTTTAGATCTTCTAATAATTGGTGGATCATGCCAATAATTTTCAGAAGTTGAAATTGAAAACAAGCGTTTACTTTTCCATCGTCCCAGACATTCTGAGAGATTTCAAGGAGTAAATAGGCTCGAATATATTAAAATGTTAGTAGTAAAATTTCCAAAGTTTTAATGCAGGAAGATAATGAATGAAAAACTAAAAAAAT